>ERZ1673738.700-NODE-700-length-57327-cov-5.543808_pt1 | contig 57327 bp, 46 predicted proteins | sample MGYA00580198_ERZ1673738 | MGnify/ENA primary metagenome ERZ1673738 (study PRJEB41218, sample SAMN15661784) | gut metagenome | host: Homo sapiens | place: Canada: London | collected 2015-08-20/2019-03-30 | study: EMG produced TPA metagenomics assembly of... | reverse complement strand
AATCTGCTCTCAAGGCATCACTGTTTTGACTGGATATACGGCCCTGCCCTTGTCCCCCTCTGAATCATCCGGCATTTAGATCGATGACTTCTCCAGCCGGTACAGGGTCAGGCCGTGCGGCAGGGGCGTCTCTTCACTGACGGCATAGCCCAGCCACAGCAGTGGCCGCAGATCCGCGGCATCCCGTGCCGGGAACAGCAGTTCGCGCCGGGCCTCGGGCAGCAGGCTTTCCATCTGCAACAGCAGCATGGTCTCCACATACTGTCCCTGCCATTGCGGATGCACCAGCAGCTGGGCCAAATGCTGTCCGCCGTCCACTTCTCGCCCGCCTACGGCACCCACCATGGTGTCGTCTTCCATCAGGGCCCGCAACACCACGCCGTGAGCAAAAAAATCCTCCAGCGAATCTCCGGCCGTCTCGGGCAAAGGCTGCCCTTCCGGCAGCAGACGCGCCCGCACCATTTCCTGCAACTGTACAAGAGCAACCAGATCTTCCCGGCCGGCCTTTTCAAGACGGATCATGCATAGCCTCCTTTTCGGAATCCAGCCTAGCAAGGGAATGGGACTGCCGCAAGCAGCCGGATCTGCAACAGGCATCACTATGCTGCCCGATCCCCCGGCCACCACTTGCAGTCAGTACGCCGCAGCAGCCACAGGCATAAAATATTTTTTTCGTACGGCCATCCTGCGATGGAACGTTTTTCCCCTTGGCGCAAGCGCTGACAAGGACAGGGAATTGTGGCATGGTCGCGGCATGAAGACTGCAAAGCATTTCACGACCATCGACCAGATCTGGGAACACCTGGACGGTCTTGGTTTCTTCCACATGGACCTGAGCCTGACGCGCATGGAGACCGCCCTCTCCCGCCTGGGCCTTTCCCGCCCGCCCTTTGTGGTGGCCCAGATCGTGGGCACCAACGGCAAGGGCTCCACGTCCGCCTTTCTGGACAGCCTGTCCCGCGCCCACGGCTGCCGCACCGGGCTCTATACCTCGCCGCACTTCCTTTCCCCCTGCGAGCGCATCCGCATCGACGGCGTCCCTCTGCAAGAAGACCTGTGGCCCGGGCTGGCCACGGAAGTCTACGCGGCGCGACCGGATCTGACCTATTTCGAATTCCTGACCGTGCTGGCCATACTGGCCTTTGCCCGTCAGGGCGTGCAGCTGGCCGTCATGGAGGCCGGGCTGGGCGGCGCCCATGACGCCACCACGGCCCTGGCCAGCGACCTGACCTGCTTCGCGCCCGTGGCCATGGATCATGCCGCCATCCTGGGCCCCACCCTGCGAGACATCGCCTTGGACAAATGCGGCGCCATCCGCCCCCGCGTGCCGGTGGTCAGCGCGCCCCAGTTCCCGGCTGCCGAAGAAGTCCTGCGCCGTCAGGCCGAACGGCTGGCCGCTCCCCTGCACATCGTCGAGCCCCTGCCGGGCAACATGCCGCTGGGGCTGGCCGGGCCGCACCAGCGCATCAATGCCGCCGTGGCCCTGCACGCCTGGCAGGCCCTGGCCCCGCGCCTGCATGTGACGCCGCGGCCCGATGCCGTGGCGCGGGGACTGGCCCGGGCCTTCGTGCCCGGCCGTTTGCAGTCCGTGCCCGCCACGGACCAGCATCCGCCCCTGCTGCTGGACGGCGCCCACAATGCCCACGGCATGGCCGCCCTGCTGGCCCATGTGCGCCAGTCCGGTCTGCGCCCGCGTGCGGCCATCTATTCCTGCCTGGGCGACAAGGACTGGCACCCGGCCCTGATGCTGCTCAAGCGGGCCCTGGGTGACGCGCCGCTCTTCATCCCGGCCCTGCACAACGAGCGCGCCGCCGACGCCGCCCAGGTGGTGGCCGCCGCCAACGCTGCGGCCCCGGCCCATGCCACCCTGCTGCCCGACGTGCGCAACGCCCTGGATGCCGTACGCGACCTGCCCGGCGACGACAGGGCTCCGGTCATCATCAGCGGGTCCCTGTACATGCTGGCGGAATTTTACGGCCTCTACCCCCACCTGCTGGAACAGCCCGCCTCCGCCCGGGGCGCCAAGGAGGACGCATGAACCACCTTTTCCGTGCCCTGCCGTCCATGGACGCCAGTCTGGATGCCCTGCTGACGGCGGACAAGGCCCTGCACGACCTGCCCCGCCCCCTGCTGCGCGAGGCCGTCACGGATTTCTGGAACAGCCACCGCGACGACATCCGCGCCGGTCGCGTACAGGATGCCGCCGAACTGGCCCTGGAGGCCTGTCTGCCCGAGCTGCTGGCCTTCGTCCGCCGCAAGACGGCGCCGCGCCTGCGTAATGTCATCAACGGCACCGGCGTGGTCATCCATACCAACATGGGACGTTCCGTGCTGGCCCGGAGTGCCCAGGAGGCCGTGCGCCGGGTCATCTCCGGCTACTGCAACCTGGAGCTCGACCTGCACAGCGGCGGACGCGGCAGCCGCTACGTCATCATCGACGAGCTGCTCCAGCGCCTGACCGGCGCCGAGGCCGCCATGGTGGTCAACAACAACGCCGCCGCCGTCCTGCTGGTGCTGGATACCTTCTGCAAGGGCGGCGAGGTCATCGTCTCGCGCGGGGAACTGGTGGAGATCGGCGGCAGCTTCCGCATCCCGGAAGTGATGGAAAAAAGCGGCGCCCGCCTGCGCGAAGTGGGCGCCACCAACCGCTGCCACCTGCACGACTACGCCGCGGCCATCAACGAAGACACCCGTGCCCTCATGCGCGTGCATACCTCCAACTACCGCATCGTGGGCTTCCATTCCGCCGTGCCCCTGCCCGATCTGGCGGCCCTGGCCCGGGAACACGGCCTGCCCGTCATCGAGGATCTGGGCAGCGGTTCCTTCATGGACTTTTCTTCCGTGGGCCTGCCCAACGAACCTACGGTGCCCGAAGTGGTGGCCGGAGGCGCCGACGTGGTGACCTTCTCCGGCGACAAGGTGCTGGGGGGCCCGCAATGCGGCCTCATCGTGGGCAGCCGGGAGCGCATCGAGGCCCTGAAAAAGAATCCCCTCACCCGCGCCCTGCGCTGCGACAAGCTGACCATGGCCGCGCTGGAAGCCACCCTGCGCCTTTATTGCGAGCCCGAACGCGCCCGCCGCGAGATCCCGACCCTGCGCGACATCTGCCGGGACCCCAAAGACCTGGCCCGTGCCGCCCGCTCGCTGGCCGCCCGGCTGCGCCGCGCCCTGGGCCCCGCCTGCCGCATCAGCCTGCGCCCGGATGTTTCCCGCGTGGGCGGCGGCGCCTTCCCGGAACGCGACCTGCCCACCACCCTGGTCTGCCTGGAGCCCGTCGCCATGAGCGCCACGGCCCTCAAGCAGGCCCTGCTGGATACCACGCCGCCGGTGCTGGGCCGTCTGGAAGAAAGGAGCTTCTGCCTCGACCCGCGCACGCTCCTGCCCGAAGACCTGCCGCGCCTGACGGCCCTGCTCAAACAGCTGCTGGCCGGCTAGAACATATTTCCGCCCGCACCCCGCTCCACAGCGCCATGCGGGCCATGCTTCCCGGCCATGCACCGGCCGGAGCATCACGCCCTGCCGCGGCTGCCGGACCTCCGGCCAGCCGGGCACCGGCTCCATGAAAAGGCAGCCGCAGTACCGCTGCCTAAAGGATACTGGATATGAAAAAAGCAGAAACGCCTTCCCTCACCTACAGTCCCCGCAATGCCTGGGACGTGTACACCACCGCCACCCAGAAGCGCCAGATGGACGCTCTGGTCAAGCGGTACATGGATTTCCTCAGCAATTGCAAGACCGAGCGCGAGACCGTGGCCTATGTGCAGAAACGCCTGCAGGAAGCCGGGTTCAGCGAGGACTTCAAAAAGAACACCGTGTTCCGCAACCTGCGCGGCAAGGCCATCTTTGCCGCCCGCAAGGGCAAGATCCCGCTGCAGAAGGGCGTGCACCTCATCGCCGCCCATGCCGACAGCCCCCGTCTGGACTTCAAGCAGCGTCCGCTGGTCGAGCAGCCCGGTGTGGCCCAGGCCAAGACCCACTATTACGGCGGCATCCGCAAGTACCAGTGGCTGGCCCGGCCTCTGGCCCTGCACGGCGTGGTGGTGCTGGAAAACGGCAAGAGCATCAGCGTGGCCATCGGTGAAAAAGCCGGAGAGCCCGTCTTCACCATCGCCGACCTGCTGCCCCATCTGGCCCGCAAGCAAAACAGCCAGACCCTGGCCGAAGTCTTTGACGGCGAAAAGCTGAACATCATCCTCGGCCACAGCCCGGCCCCCACCGCCGTCAAGAACAAGGACATCAAGGAGCCCATTAAGCAGCATGTGCTGGAGCTGCTCAACGCCAAGTACGGCATCCGCGAGGAAGACCTCGTCACCGCCGAGCTCCAGGTCGTGCCCGCGGGCCCCGCCACCTATGTGGGCTTCGACAAGGGGCTGGTGGGCGGCTACGGCCAGGATGACCGCATCTGCGTCTTCACCGCCCTGGAGGCCCTGCTCAACGCCAAGAACACCAACCGCCTCTGCCCCAACATGGCCGTCATGTTCTGGGACAAGGAGGAGATCGGTTCCGACGGTGCCACCGGCGCGGCCTCCCGCTTCCTGCAGTACTGCTTCGAAGACCTGGCCCGCGCCTGGGCCCCGGGCATCCCTGTCTCGCAGGTGCTGCTCAATACCCGCGCCCTGTCCGCCGACGTGGACGCCGCCTTCGACCCCGACTTCCCCGAAGTGCACGAAAAGCAGAACGCCGCCCAGCTGGGCCACGGCCCCGTCTGCTCCAAATACTCCGGCTCCGGCGGCAAATACGGTGCCAGCGACGCCGATGCCGAGTTCTACGGCTATGTGCGCGGCCTGTTCAACGCCCGCAACATCCCCTGGCAGCCCGCCGAACTGGGCAAGGTGGACGTGGGCGGCGGCGGCACCGTGGCCCTCTTCCTGGCCGCCTACGGCATGCAGGTCATTGACTGCGGCCCGGCCCTCCTCTCCATGCACAGCCCCTTCGAGCTGGCCAGCTGCGTGGACATCCTTGCCACGGCCGAAGCCTATAAAGCCTTCCTCGAAGGTTAGTCCGCCGCTGCTGAAGCGGCATCATTGAGAGGGGGCGGGGACGTTTTTTGTAAAAACTGTCCCCGCCCCCTCTCAAACTCTCCCCCCCCCCTGAAAAAACGTCCCTCTGGTCGGCATGGAAGGTCTCCGTCGCCGTCTGGCGGGGAGGGACTTCCAGCCCCTGACCGGAGAAAAGACAGTCTGTCATGCTGCCATGTCTGTTGCCTGATCGAAGGGATTCTTGCGGCATGCCCGACGGAAAGTAACGCGCCGTCGTACATCGCCATATCCGGCAGTACGCTTTTTCTTGCATCTCGCACGCCTGCCTCGCGGCGTAGCAAAACTATCCGCCCTGTCTTTTCTGTTTTCCGCCACCGGACACCCACTGACTAACGCCGCAAAAAACGAAAAGCGGACATCCTGAGGATGTCCGCTTTTCCATTGCCCGTCAGTCAGCGACAGAGACTTTCCAGAAAGATCATATGAGCGGTTTTGGGGGAGGAGTGGGGAGCTCGATTTTTCCCGTCGGGAGCGACCGAAGGCGGCCCGCAGGGCCGTGCCCGTTGCGACGGAGGAAGCTACGGGCATCGACAGCAACGCAAAGGGGTTCCCCTCCCCTCGAACCAGCCTTTCCCCGCTCCCTACCGTGCCACCAGCACCCAGGCGGGGCCGGGGGCATCCAGATGGCTGGCCACGTAATTGGCGCGTTCGGAACCGCCGCAGAACAGGTCGATGCGCCGCTGCTTGATGGCACCGCCCACGTCCTGGGCAAAGCCGATGCCGCGCAGAGGCAGACTGCCGTATTTCTCATCCGGCACGTTGACGCCAAAGGCCACCACGGCCCCCAGCGGGATATAGCTGCGGTCCACGGCCAGGGAGAGCCATTCGTCCACCACATGGCCCATGGCACCGGTGGGACCGCGGCTGCCGTAGCGGAAAAAGACGTAGCTGGGGTTCTCGTTGAGGATCTCGCGCACGCGCTGGGGATTGTCCTTGAACCACTGACGCTGCTCGAAGATGTCGCCGCGCTTGAGCAGGCCCTTCTCGCGCATGATGCGGCCCGAGCTCTTGTATTTGTGGCCGTTCTGGCCCGCATAGTTGATGAAGGCCTCGGTACCGTCATCGAAGACCAGACGGCCGGAGCCTTGGATCTCCAGGAAGAAGACGTCCACGGGGTCAGCGGCCCAGGCCAGTTCCAGCCCACGCCCGGCCAGCAGCTGCTGCTCTTCGATCTGGCGGCGGGTATAGTAACGCCCCTTGTGGCGGCGCTTGTACTGCTTCATGTCCGGCGGCAGGGCGTAGATGGCCTGCTCGTAGCCGGGCTTGCGGGTACGGCTGGCCTTGACGCGGGGCTCATAGTAACCGGAATAGGCGATGCCGGAGGGGACCTCCACCCACTGGAAGTTCTGGAGGAAGAGCTGCGGTTCGGCATCCAGACGGGGCAGCAGCTCCTGCAGGCGCAGCAGGGTGCGTTCCATATCGGCCCAGGTCAGGCGCAGGCCGGGACGGTCGATGGCCACGGCCCCGGCGGGCTTGCTCTTGACATAGCGCAGGGATTTCCGCACCGTAGGCGCCATCTCGCGCCACGACTGCAGGTCCTGGTTCCGGGGCGCAAGATGCTCCGTGAAGAATTCGGGCGATTCAAAGCCCACGGCGGGCCCTTTGGGGATCAGGTATTCCTCGTGCGTCTGCCGCGACCCGCAGCCGGACAGCGCCAGGGCGGCCAGCAGCACGGCGCACAGCGCCAGACGCGGGAGCCCCTTCCCCACACGCAAAGGAGTTTTCTGATGCATGACGATTTTCCTTCCCCGGCCATCTGGTTCACCCACCGGATCTCCTACGGTGAAACAGATACCATGGGCGTTCTGTATTATGCGGAGTATCTCCACATCTTCGAGAGGGCGCGCAGCGAATTCATCCGCGCCTGCGGCATGAGCTACCGTGATGTGGAGGAAAAGGACATCATCCTGCCCGTCCGCGAGGCCCAGTGCCGTTACCGTTCCCCGGCCCGCTATGACGATCTGGTGCAGGTCCACACGGCCATCAGCGAATGGGGCCGCGCGTCCATGCGCTTTGTATACGAGATGTGGAACGAGGACAAGACGCGCCTGCTGGCCACGGGCAGCACCCAGCACGCCCTGGTGAACCGTCAGGGCCGTCCTGTGGCCGTGCCGGACTGGCTGCGCGATCTTCTGGGCAACCTGAAATAGCGGCGGCCTGACAGCCGAACACGAAAAAAGCCGGGGACATCCCGGCTTTTTTTATGGCATTGGAAAAATTTTTCACAACATTTTTTATTATTTTCTGCCGTATGCCCATCCGCACGCCACGGCAGGGACGCGGAGGACTCGCACCGGGCACGGATTTTCAGGCTCCCGGGGAGGTGCCTGTCCCCATTCTTGCACAAGCAGCCATCTATTTTGTCTTTCCGGGCGCAGATGTCAAGTTGAGCAAAAAAGTTGGGGCACTTCCCTTTTTGGCCATGTCGGGCTATGGTTTTATTACTACCGTGTGAAAGGTCGCACGTTGCCCTCGTAAATCCGGCGGCCCCGGGCTCGCCATATCGCTTACTAAGGGAGTTTTAGCATGTCCAACCCCGTGGATACCCAACGTACTTACGCACTTGTAGGCACCGGCGGCTGCGGCAAAACGTCGCTGGCCGAGATGCTCCTCTTCAATAGCGGCGCTCTGACCCGCATGGGCGCCATCGAAGACGGTACCACCTGCCTCGACTATGAACCGGAAGAAGTACGTCGTCGCGGCTCCATCCAGCCTGCGGTGGCTACCTGCCTCTGGAACAAGAATCGCCACTTCATGCTTGATATCCCGGGTGACGGAAACTTTACCGGCGACATGGAATGCCTGCTCAAGGGCGTGGACGGCGTCGTCTTCGTGCTGGACGCCGTGGATGGCGTGCGCCCCCTGACCAAAAAATTCTGGAACCTCACCCGCGCCGAAAACCTGCCCGCCATCTTCGTCATCAACAAGATGGATCGCGACCGCGCCGACTTCCAGATGGCCTTCGACGGCCTGTCCACCCTGGGTGTCAAGGCTGTGGCGCTGCAGGTGCCCATCCGTGAAGGCGAGGCCTTTACCGGCTATGTGGACGTGCTGACCGGCAAGGCCTACACCTTTGGCGCTGACGGCGCTGTCAGCGAATGCGATGTGCCCGCCGATGTGGCCGACGACGTGAGCCTGCTCCACGACCTGACCGTGGAAAACATCGCCGAAAGCGATGAAGAGCTCATGGAAAAATACCTGGAAGAAGGCAGCCTGTCTCTGGAAGACCTGCAGATCGGTCTGCGCAAGGGTACCGTGGCCGGTGAGCTCTGCCCCGTGCTGGTCTGCTCTTCCCTGGAAAACAAGGGTGGCGTGGCCGTGCTGGAAGCCATCCAGGCCCTGCTGCCCGCCGCTTCCGAGCGCCCCGCCTTCGTGGACGCCCTGGGCCAGGAACGCAAGCCCGATCCCGACGCCCCCGTGGCCGGTTTCGTCTTCAAGACTCTGGCCGACCCCTTCTCCGGCCAGCTTTCGCTGGTGCGCATCCTCTCCGGCACCATCAATGGTGATGCCACCCTCAAGAACATGCGCAGCGGTGAAAACGAACGCCTGGGCAGCCTGCTCTTCCTGACCGGCAAGACCCAGACCCCCTGCAAGGAACCCGTGGGCCCCGGCGCCATCGTGGCCGTGGCCAAACTGAAGAACACCCGCACCGGCGACAGCCTGTGCGACGAAAAGCAGCCCTTTGCCCTGCCCATGCCCAAGCTGCCGCCGCAGCTCATCACCTACGCGCTGGCTCCCAAGGAAAAGGGCGATGAAGACAAGGTCTACTCCGCCATCCAGCGTCTGCTGGACGAAGACGTCACCCTGCGTCTGGCCCGCGACGAAGAAAACGGCGACATCCTGCTTTCCGGTATGGGCCAGCTGCACATCGAACTTTCGGTGGAAAAGGCCAAACGCCGCTTCAAGGTGGACATCATCCTCAAGACGCCCAAGGTGCCCTATCGTGAGACCGTGCGCGGCAAGGTGCAGGTGCAGGGCCGTCACAAGAAGCAGTCCGGCGGCCGCGGCCAGTTCGGTGACTGCTGGATCGAGATGGAAGGCCTGCCCCGCGGTTCCGGCTATGTCTTCGAAGACGCCATCGTGGGCGGCGTGATCCCCCGCCAGTACATCCCCGCCATCGACAAGGGCATCCAGGAAGCGGCCGCCCGCGGCTTCCTGGCCGGTTGTCAGGTGGTGGACTTCCGCGTCAAGGTCTACGACGGCAGCTACCACACCGTGGACTCTTCGGAAATGGCCTTCAAGGTGGCCGGTTCCCTGGCCTTCAAGAAAGCCATGGAAAGCCTCAAGCCCGTGCTGCTGGAACCCATCGTGCTGCTGACCGTCTCCGTGCCTGACGAATGCATGGGCGACGTCATCGGCGACCTTTCCTCGCGTCGCGGCAAGGTGCTGGGCTCCGACTCCGCCGCCGGTGTCACCGAGATCAAGGCCCACGTGCCCATGAGCGAAGTGCTGCGCTACGCTCCCGACCTGCGCTCCATGACGGCCGGTCAGGGCTTCTTCACCATGGAATTCGCCCACTATGAAGAAGCTCCCCAGCCTGTGGCCGACAAGGTCATCGCTGAACACCAGAAGGCCGTGGCCGGCGAATAAGCCGCAGCCTCTCTCCTGCTGATCAAGGGCCACCTGCTCCGTGCGGGTGGCCTTTTTTGTTTACGGGCGTCCTTCCACAGGTCCCCGCAGCGCACCGAGGAATGCAAGAAAGGGGAAACATTCCCCCGGAGTGGACGGAAGAGGAATGCAACAAAGGGACATCGCCCCAGAACGGAGGACGCAGCCACAGCGCTGTCTGAACAGCAAAAATGCGCAAAGAGCCACGCCATCCAGGCAGGATTCCTGCCCGTTCCAAAGCAGGAAATATCGTGACACAGCCCCGGGAGCGATGGCCGTACCGTGTCCGGCAAAACGCCCCCGGCATCCCCCCTGCCCTTCCCCGTATCAGGTGAGCCAGAGCCGCAGCGGCGATGGGCAGGGATAGGGCCTGACGGCACCGGCTGCCCCTTCCCGCAGGCAACAAAAAAGGGAGGTCATCCGCGGATGTCCTCCCTTCGCAAAAATCAGGCGTATCGTTTACAGGGAAAGCAGGCTGGGGGCCGCATGACGGGCCGCAGGGACCTTGCCTGCCAGGCTCATCTCGGGCCGGATGCCCGCATTGCGTTCGATGAGCTCCACAGCACGGGAGATCTGGCGGCCGACCCTGGACTCATTGGCAATCTCGCGTTCCAGGGACGTGATGCCCTTGATGACCGTGGAGTGACGGCGGTTGAAGCGCTCGCCGATCTCCTTGAGGGACATGTCCGTATGCTTGCGGGCCAGATAATAGATGGTATTGCGGGCCAGCACGTACTGCTGCTTGTGCGAACGGGATGCCAGCTGGCGTTCGTTGAGGCCGTAGCTCTCGCAGACCAGGCGCACGATGGAGGCGAAGTCCGGGCCACAGTCCACGGTGGCGTACTGCTGCAGCACTTCCAGCGCCAGCTCGGGATTGAGCCCGCAATTGAGCATGCGCGCCTTGAACACCAGACTTTTGAGGCAGGATTCCAGCTGGCGCACGTCGCCCTGCAGGCGCCCGGCCAGCAGATCACAGACCTCGTCAGGCAGCAGCACCTGAAAGCTCTTGGCTTTGCGCTCCAGGATATGGCGGCACATTTCCGTATCGGGCCGCTCCAGAGGCGACACGATGCCGGAGCAGAAATGGGAGACCAGCTGGCTGTCCAGTTTTTCCAGCTCGCGCGGAGAAAAGCTGCTGGTGAAGATGGCGCGGCCGCCGCGATCCTGCAGGCTCTTGATGACGGTCAGGACCATGTCCTGCATCTTTTCCTTGCCCTGGAGGAAATGCACGTCTTCCAGCAGGAGCACGTCCAGATCGCGCAGACGGGCGCGAAAGCTCTCCACATCATTGCTGCGCAGGGCAGCCACATAGCGCGACGCCAGATCCTCGGCGGAAAGGTAGGCCAGACGGGCCTGACCGCCCTGCTCCTGCACGGCACGGCCCACGGACTGCATGATGTGGGTCTTGCCCAGGCCGGAGGCCGAGCTGACGAACAGCGTCTCCACACAGCCGCCGTCATGGCAGATGTCCTTGGCCGCAGCCACGGCCATGGCGTTGCAGGGGCCGACCACGAAATCGTCGAAACTGAAGCGCCAGCGCTGACGGGTACGGGGGCGCAACGTGGGGGCAGGCAGAGGCAGGGAACACTGGCTGGGCTGCCAGAGGGGCTGGGACGGACGGGAAGGCGCCGTATGGAGAGGCGTTGCGGGCGCCTCATGCACGGGCTGCGCCACGGGCGTAGCGAGAGGAGCCGCAGCAACGGCGGCAGGGGCAGCGGGCGCGGCAGGAGCGGGAGCAGCACCCTGACAGGAGATACGGATATCGATGTTCTCCGGCGCCACCTGCAACACGGGCGCGGCAGCGGAGCGCAACGTATCCTGCATGCGGTCACGCAGCCAGCGGGCCACATATTCGCTGGGTGCGGCAAGGCACAGGCTGTTCCCCTCGATATGGGCATCCAGGGGATGGATCCACACCTTGAAGATGCCGGGATTGAGGACACCCCTCAAATTTTCAGAGATCTTCTGCCACTGCTCTTGCATGCCTGTCATTGCCCGCCCATGAAAAATGCCGGTACGCGGGTCATGGTCAGCCATGCCCGCTCAAAAATGTCTCGCCCCGTTGGTGCTGTTGCGATGTCGCCGTCCGTCTTTCGGCGAAGCGCCCGCAAGGATGTAGTTTTTTCGCGTTGTTCTGTCAACATATGGCGAACGGGAAGACCAGGCCTTTCGCGCCTGCTGCCGCCATGCGGGCATCCCTGCCCTCTATCCTCTGTGGACGCTTGTGAGATTCTGCCCTTTTTTTCCCCATACTGCAAGCCGGAAGAGCCGCCATGAAAAAGAAAGGTCGTTGCCACCGGAATGACAACGACCTTGGGATCTTGCAGATATCGATGTTTACTTGAACTGCACGAAGTTCTTGAGCAGCCCCAGCAGTTCGTAACGCAGGGATTCATCCTGCAGGGCGAAGTAGATGTTGGCGCTCAGGAACTCGGCCCAGTCACCGGCGTCGAAACGCATGCCGGCCATACGCACGGCCATCATGCCGCGGTCCTTGGCCATGGCCTGCAGGGCGTCGGTGAGCTGGATCTCGCCGCCGTGGCCCGGTTTGACCTTTTCCAGATAGTCGAAGATGTCCGGGGTCAGCACATAGCGCCCCACGATGGCCATGCGGGAAGGCGCGTCCTCGCGCTTGGGCTTTTCCACCATGTCCCGCACGCGGTACACGCCGGGGGCCACTTCCTCGCCATCGATGATGCCGTAACGGCTCACCTTTTCCCACGGCACTTCCATGACGCCGATGACGGGCATCTTTTCGGCCATGGCCACTTCGATGAGCTGGCCGATGCCGGGCACGCCGCTGAACATCAGGTCGTCGCCCACCATGACGGCAAAGGGCTCGTCGCCCACCAGTTCACGCGCGCACAGCACGGCATGGCCCAGGCCCAGCTGGCGCTTCTGGCGCACGGAAAGGATGTTGACCATCTCCGCCACGCGGCGCACTTCTTCCAGCTTGTCCAGCTTGCCGGAACGCTCCAGCAGGTCCTCGAGCTGAAGGTTGTGGTCGAAATGGTCTTCGATGACGTTCTTGTCGCGGTTGGTGACGAAGATCACGTCCTTGATATGGGCACGCTGGGCCTCTTCCACAACGTACTGGATGACAGGCTTGTTGTAGATGGGCAGCATTTCCTTGGGAATATTCTTGGTTGCGGGCAAGGAACGGGTCCCCCAGCCGGCCACAGGGATAACAACCTTACGAATATCCTTCATGTTCTCCTCCATCATGGCACGCCCATCACGGGCCGTACCTGGGACATGGTTCTTGACGAAAGTATGTCGCGGGTCTGCCGCGGCAGCTCCCGGAACGAATCAGCTCCTCCGGGGAGAGGACAAAAACTAGCGAAGTTCGCGGCTCACCACATCGGCCAGATCGCGCGCGTAGCGGACGACCTTGTCTTCATCTTCGGCCTCGACCATGACGCGGCACAGGGCCTCGGTGCCGGAGTAACGCAGCAGCACGCGGCCACGACCGGCCAGGGCCTTTTCCACATCGGCCACGGCCTTGCCGATGGCGGGGCGCTCCTCGAAGGGCAGCTTTTTTTCCACCCGCACGTTGATGAGCTTCTGGGGGAAGAGGTGCAGCAGGCCCGCCAGCTCGGACAGGGGTTTTTCCTTCTCGCGCACGATGCGCAGCAGCTGCAGGGCCGCCAGCAGACCGTCACCGGTGGTGCTGTACTGGCGGTAGATGAGGTGCCCGGACTGCTCGCCGCCCAGCATGGCGCCGGTCTTACGCATGGCTTCCATGACGTAACGGTCGCCCACCTTGGTGCGCAGCAGCGTACCGGCGCGTTCCTTCATGAAGATCTCCAGAGCCAGGTTGCTCATGGCCGTAGCCACCAGCATGTTGCCGGGCAGTTCGCCCCGCTCCATCATGGCCTGGGCCCCCAGGGCCATGAGCTGGTCGCCATCCAGGACATTGCCCTTTTCATCCACCACGATGAGGCGGTCGGCGTCGCCGTCCAGGGCCAGGCCCACGTCCGCGCGCACTTCGCGCACCTTGGCGGCCAGGGTCTCGGGATGCAGGGAACCGCAGTGGTCGTTGATATTGGTCCCGTTGGGGCTGGTCCCCAGGCGGAAGACTTCCGCCCCCAGTTCTTCCAGGGCCAGCGGGGCCACCTTATAGGCCGCACCGTTGGCGCAGTCGATGACGATACGCAGGCCGGACAGGGTCAGATGGGCCGGGAAACAGCTCTTGGTGTACACGATGTAGCGGCCGCCGGCGTCTTCGATCTTGCTGGCGCGGCCGACCCGGTTGGAATCGGGATAGGGCCAGCGCATATCGGGATCGAGCACCATGGCCGAGATCTCGTTCTCCACCTCGTCAGGCAGCTTGAAGCCGTCGGCGTCGAAGAATTTGATGCCGTTGTCCGAATAGGGGTTGTGCGAGGCGGAGATGACCACGCCCAGATCCGCCCGCATGTTGCGGGTAAGGAAAGAGATGGCGGGCGTGGGCAGCGGGCCGGTCATGATGACGTGCATGCCGGCGGCGCACAGGCCCGCCGTGAGGGCGGACTCGAACATGTAGCCGGACAGGCGGGTATCCTTGCCGATGACCACGCGGTGCTGGTGCGAGCCTTTGCGGAAGCGCACCCCGGCGGCCAGGCCCAGACGCAGGGCCACATCCACGGTCATGGGATAGATATTGACAGGGCCACGCAGGCCATCAGTGCCGAAAAGACGTTCTGCCATGTGTTCTCCTTGCCGGTGCCATGCGCCGGAGGCTACTTCTTACGGGTAATGGTAACGCTGTCGAATGAGGGATTCAAGATGGTCATGCCTTCCGGCAGCTGGATGCGCGGCTCTGCCGTGCCCTTCTGCCCCGGCTCCAGCGCCGGCGGGACGACCATCACTTCCAGTCGTTTGAGATAGGACGAATTGCGGGCCAGGGCCTCGGGCACCTCCACCATGACTTCCACATGGGAGGGCTCCACCGTGAATTGCGAGGCGTTCTGGGCCTCCACCGAGATCTTGCAACGGCGGGAGACCACGGTACGGCCGCTGGTGATGGTGTACTGCACCTTCACCGAGGCGGGGTTGGAGGTGACCAGGCTGGGGGTATCCAGCAGCAGGGTCTGCTCCACCGTGGTGCCGGCGGCCTTGGGATCCAGCCGGATGCCCAGAGGCAGGTTGTTGATGGACGAGATGACGCCTTCCGGCCCGCGCAGGGTGACGGATGCCGGGGACACGGTCACGTTCTCCACGGTCAGGGCCCCGCTGCGCAGGGGGGATTCCAGCACGGCCCGGATGGGCACGCTGCGCTCGGCCAGGGTGTCGGCCGTGATGACGATGCGGGGCGGCTGTACGTCCACCAGCTCGAAGGCCCGCAAACTGGGGCCCATGTTGTCCGAGGTCAGGGGGACGATGGTCGTGCCCTTTTTGATATTGGAAAGATTGATGGCTTCCGTCAGGCTGCGCGACGAAATGGAGCGCAACAGGATCTCCGGCCCGCGCAGGCGCACCTGCACCTTGCTGACAAGACCGTCCGTCACCACCAGCCCGGAGGGGATGCCGTTGTATTCGATGCCCACTTCCAGCTGGACTTCCAGACGGTCGCGCACGCTGACCACATACCACATGCCCACGGCCACGGCAAAGGCCACGAGCAGGGAAAGGAGATGGGGGGCCTTGCGGCTGTTCTTAGAGAATATCATTGAGCACCTGCCTCAAGCGTGTGGCATCGAGACTGCGGACGAGCTCGCCCTTCATGGCCACGGAGATCTCGCCGCGCTCTTCCGAGACCACGACCACCACGGCATCACATTCCTGCGTCATGCCCAGGGCGGCGCGGTGGCGCGTGCCGAACGACTGCCCCTTGGCCTCGGCCAGGGGGAGGATGCAGGCGGCGGCCGTGATGCGCCCCTTGCTGATGAGCACGGCACCGTCATGCAGCGGCGCCTTGGGATAGAAGATGTTCATGAGCAACTGGCGTGACAGCAGGGCATCCACCCGCACGCCTTCGCGCTTGATCATGTCGTCCAGCCGGGTGCCCCGCTCGATGACGATGAGGGCCCCCACACGCAGGCGGGCCATCTCCACACAGGCCATGACCACTTCTTCCACGGCCGAATGCTGCAGCGCACGCTTGCGGAAAAGGTTGTTGGTCCCTATCTCGCCCAGTGCCTGCCGGATGTCGCTCTGGAAAATGACCACGATGAGCAGGAACAGGGAGCTGAAGACATGCTGCAGCAACCAGGTCAGGGTATACAGCGCCATGCTGCGCGAGATGAAATACAGCAGGGTCAGCAGCCCAAGACCGGTCAGCACCGTCAGGGCACGCGATCCCCGCAACAGCTGGATGACCTGGTAGAGCAGGAATGCTACCAGCAGGATGTCCAGCGCGTCACGCCATTCAAAAACCACATGTTCCAGCACGGTCCCTATCCTTGGGCATCAGAAAAATCCCCTTCCACGCCATGGGATGGCGTCCCCCCTTGCCGTCTGCCGCATCACGGATGCCGGGCAGCCGGCGCGCAGTATAAAAACAAGCGCACGCCGGCGCAACAGACAAATATCCCCCGTGCGGCCGGGCCGGACATCAGTCCCCGCAGGCCCCGGCGGGATCACGGAAGGCCGCGGCCAGCGTGAGCGTCTGGCGCGTGGCCGCCACATCGTGCACACGATGCCAGAACAGGCCCTTTTCCCAGAGCATGGCCGTAGCCACCTGGGTGGCGCAGCCCCGTTCCTGGGTGGTGAGGCCCAGCAGCTGCCCGAACATGGACTTCATGGACAGGCCCATGAGCACAGGCCGTCCGAAGGCGAGCCAGTCCTCCGCATGGGCCAGCAGCTCCAGATTATGGCGCAGGGTCTTGCCGAAACCGATGCCGGGATCCAGCACGATGTGCTCTTCCGGCAGACCGGCGGCGGTCAGAAGGTGCAGCTCGCGCTCGAAAAAGGCCATGACCTCGGAACGCACGTCCGTATAGCGGGGATCCTTCTGCATGACGTCCGGTCTGCCCTGGCTGTGCATGAGCACATAACCGGGCTTGTACTGGACGAGCACGTCCAGCAGGCCGGGATCGAAGGCGCAGGCCGAAATGTCGTTGATGATCTGCACGCCCTCTTCCAGCACGGCAGCCGCCGTGGCCGCATGATAGGTATCCACGGAGAGCATGACGCCGGGGATCTCCCGCCGCAGTTCGCGCAGCACGGGCATGAGGCGCAGCAGCTCCTGCTCCGGCGTCAGGGCCTGTGCGCCGGGCCGGGAAGATTCCGCCCCCAGATCGAGGATGTCGGCCCCTTCCGCATGCAGGCGCATGGCGTGGGCCAGCCCCAGATCCGCGGAATCGTGCGTGCCGCCGTCATAGAAGGAGTCCGGCGTCAGGTTGACGATGCCCATAACGCCAAAGGGGGCAGAGGTCGTCACCGCCCCGCCCCCAAGACACAGCCAGGAGCCGCCCCGGCGGGACGGCTCCTCAGACATATGGTTATTGCTTGCGCTGTTCGTTTTCATCGTTGTCCTGCGTTCTGTTGCCCGTATCGACATCGCCCTGCTCCGCCTTTTCGGGAGCGGGTTCAGCAGCCTTGTCCGCCTCGGGCGCCGCGGCGTCCATATCGGCCGGATCCGGCTCCAGCACGAAATCCCCGGCAGGAGCGGCCTTCACCGGCTTGCCGTTGGCGTCCAGCGGCAGCAGGGGCTTGTTCTCCATGAGCAGGTCCAGCTCTTCGCCGCTGATGGTCTCACGTTCCAGCAGCGCCTGCGCGATGCGGTCCAGGGCCGCGCGGTTGTCTTGCAGCAGCTTGACGCAGCGGGCGTGGGCCTCTTCCACGATGCGCTTGACTTCGGCGTCCACCAGGCGGGCGGTCTCTTCGCTGTAGTTCTTGTTCTGCACCCATTCGCGGCCGATGAAGACTTCTTCACCGGTCTCACCGATGGACAGGGTGCCGATGGCATCGCTCATGCCCCACTCACAGACCATCTTGCGGGCCATGCGGGTCACGCGTTCGATGTCGTTGGAAGCGCCGGTGGTGATGTCGTCAAAGACGATCTCTTCCGCCACACGGCCGCCCAGCAGCACCACCAGGTTGTTGCGCAGGTAATTGCGCGAGTAGCCGTGGCGGTCTTCCTCGGGCAGCTGCATGGTCAGGCCCAGGGCGCGGCCGCGGGGGATGATGGTGACCTTGTGCACGGGATCGGAACCGGGCAGCAGGCGGGCCGCCAGGGCATGGCCGCCTTCGTGGTAGGCCGTGATGCGCTTTTCCTCATCGGAAAGGATCAGGCTGCGGCGTTCGCGGCCCATGAGCACCTTGTCCTTGGCGTATTCGAAGTCGTGCATGTCCACCTTGGTGGCATTGAGCTTGGCGGCCTGCAGGGCGGCTTCGTTGACCAGGTTCTCCAGATCGGCGCCGGAGAAACCCGGCGTACCGCGAGCCAGGGTATCCAGATCCACATCGGGATCCAGAGGCGTACGCTTGGTGTGGACCTCGAGGATACGGCGGCGGCCGCGCAGGTCAGGCGTGGGCACCACCACCTGACGGTCGAAACGGCCGGGACGCAGCAGGGCCGGGTCCAGAACGTCGGGACGGTTGGTGGCGGCCAGCAGGATGACGCCCTCGTTGCTCTCGAAGCCGTCCATTTCCACCAGCAGCTGGTTCAGGGTCTGTTCGCGTTCGTCATGGCCACCGCCCAGACCGGCGCCACGCTTGCGGCCCACGGCGTCGATCTCGTCGATGAAGATGAGGCAGGGGGCGTTCTTCTTGCCCTGCACGAACAGGTCGCGCACACGGGAGGCACCCACGCCCACGAACATCTCCACGAAGTCCGAACCGGAAATGGAGAAGAAGGGCACGCCGGCCTCACCGGCCACGGCGCGGGCCAGCAGGGTCTTACCGGTACCCGGAGGGCCCACCAGCAGCACGCCCTTGGGGATGCGGCCGCCCAGACGGGTGAACTTTTTGGGGTTGGACAGGAATTCCACCACTTCGGACAGTTCGTCCTTGGCTTCATCCACACCGGCCACGTCCTCAAAGGTCACACGGGCCGAGTCCTGGTTGAGCAGGCGCGCGCGGGAACGGCCAAAGCTCATGGCCTTGCCGCCGCCACCCTGCATCTGGCGCATGAAGAAGATCCAGACACCGATGAGCAGCAGCATGGGGAACCACGACACCAGCAGGGTCATGTACCAGGGCTGTTCTTCCGGCGGCTGGGCCTTGACTTCCACCTTCTTGTCCAGCAGGCGGGACACCAGCTCATTGTCACGCGGGGCATAGGTCTGGACGGAGGCACCGTCCGGTCCGCGCCCGATGAGGGTGTTGCCCTGGATCTCCACAGAGCTGATCTGCCCGCCGTCCACACGGCCGATGAAATCCGTGTAGGACACCTTCTGGGCCGAGCTTTGCGGCTGCTGGAACATATTGAAAAGCATGACCATCGCAAGGACTATGGCAGCCCAGAGCATCAGGTTGCGACTAAACTGATTCAATTCGGCCTCCACTACAGAGCGGTAAAGCGTTGTGCTGATGGCGCACCGGTCTGCGCCAAGCAGTCAAGGTACTCTGACCGGCGGCAGGGTGTCAATCGACACCGGTCAGGGATCAGGAACAAGATAAGTCTCTTTTCCCGCCTGGCAATGGGCAGCGCCGGAGAGACGGGAAAATCGCTCTTCCCGCACAATGTTCCGGCCCCAGCGCCTTGCCGCAGGGCGGACTTGCTTTCCCCCGGGCTTTGTGTCACATATATGGCTGTTGTGTGGAGGCGTGTCGTCACCGGTGTGGCGCCCGGTCTTCAAAACCGGTGGCAGGCTTAACCGTCTGCGGTAGGTTCGACTCCTATACGCCTCCGCCATCCTGTCAACAGTCCGTCCGCAAGCCTTGTGCCTGCGGACTTTTTTTGTATCAGCCCCGTTTCGGAGCGCCGGGGCAGGCAGCCGCAAGGGTGTCCCTGCCTGTAGCAGACGGCGCGTCGGGATACCGTCAGCGCATTGCCTTTTACCTGCCTGACGGGCATCATCACAGCATGTCCCGGCTCACATCTTCCTCTCCCTTGCCGCCCATGCTGCTGGCGGCCTGCCCTTTGCCGTCCTTCTCCGGTCAGTTTTCGCTCATGTCACTGCCGGAGTTGCCGGAGGGCCTGCCGGCGACGGAAGACCGGACCCATATGGCGGCTTTCCGCCTTCCGGCCGAACGTGAAAAACGCCATCTGGCACGGCTGCTGCTGGCGGTGCTGCTGCATCGCGCCGCTGTTGACGGTCTGTCCGCCCTCCCCTCTTTGAGCTGGCATCCCCTGCCGCTGCTGTTCCACCGCATGCGGGAGGCCCGGCTTTTCTTCGCCCGCCATGCCTGTCCCCGTCTGCATCGCCTGCCTTCAGGCCGTCCGTGGCTGGAAGGCTTTTCCGTCAGCTTCAGCTACAGCGAACAGGCGGCCTTCTGCCTGCTGGCCGGGCCCGATACCAGCCCCGGCGTGGATGCCGAGGCCCTGACGAGCCCGGCGCCGTCCGCATCGGCCTTCGCGCCCCAAGAGCTTTCCTCCCGTCTTTCTCCATCAGCCCGACAGCGTGACTGTCTGCGCCGCTGGACCATCAAGGAAGCCGTCTTCAAGGCCGCCGGTACGGGCTGCGACCGACCGCCGCGCCTGCTGGACAGCGGCCGCAGCAGCCGGCGCACAGGAGACCTCAGGCTGGATGCCGCCCGTTACCGCTGGCAGCTGCTGCCCTGTCCCGGCCACTGGCTCTGCGTGGCGGTGCGGGGGTAAGGCTTCCATTCTTTCCGCGCACCAGGTCGCCCCGGCCATTTTGTGTCCCCTCGCAGCTGCCATATACAAACATTACTTGCCTTATGCCCGCTTTTGGGTCACTGTGCGCCCATGCTTCGCTTTCATCTGGTCAGCCTTTTCCCGGAGTTTTTCCGCTCGCCCCTTGAGACGGCACTGCTGGGCCGCGCCCGCGAGGCCGGCATCGTGGACTTTTCTTTCCACGATCCCCGCAGCTTCAGCACCAGCCGTCACCATCATGTGGACGACCGCCCCTACGGCGGCGGTCCCGGCATGGTCATGCAGGGCGAACCGGTGGCCGCGGCGCTGCGCTCCATCGAGAAGCCGGGACGCATGATCCTGCTGGCTCCCAGCGGGCGTCCACTCAATGATGCGCTGGCCCGCGAGCTGGCCCGGGAAGAAGACCTGACCCTGATCTGCGGCCGTTACGAAGGACTGGATGCCCGCCTGCTGGACATCTTTCCTCTGGAGCCCGTGAGCGTGGGCGAAGCCGTGCTCAATGGCGGCGAGACGGCGGCCCTGGCCGTCATCGAGTCCGTGGCGCGGCTGGTGCCAGGCTTCATGGGCAAGGAGGAGTCCGGGGACGACGAAAGTTTTTCCAACGGCCTGCTGGAGTACCCCCATTACACGCGGCCCGAAGTCCTGGAAGGCCGCGAAGTGCCGGAGGTACTGCGGGGCGGGGACCACGGTGCCGTAGCGCGCTGGCGGCGGCAGCAGTCGCTGGCCACCACGCTGCGGGTACGGCCCGACCTGCTGGACAGCGCGCCCCTGGTGGCGGAAGATGCCCGCCATCTGGCCACGCTGCCCCGGACAAGGGCCGGAAGGAACCTTTCTTTCTGCCTCGTGCACTATCCCGTGCTGCTGGGCCGGAAAAATTCCGGCGTTTCCTCTTTGACAAATTTGGATATTCACGATATAGCCCGGATTTCCCGCAGCTATGCGATGGGACCGTTCTATGCCGTGACCCCGCTGGAGGACCAGCAGCGTCTGCTACAGGCCATAGTCCGGCACTGGACGCAAGGCGCGGGAAGCAGGGGCAACCCGGACCGGGCCCAGGCGCTCGCCACGGTTTGTCCTGCCGAATCCGTGGATGCCGCTGTGGAACATCTCACGGAGCGCACGGGCATGCGGCCCAGAGTGGTGGCAAGTTCCGCCTCCTGGCCCGCTCACAAGCACGCGCCCCCGCCGCTTTGTCCGGCGGATGTGTGCCGCATGTGCGAAGAAGGTCCTGTGCTGCTGTTGCTGGGTACGGCCCAGGGGCTGGCCCCTGAGGTGCTCGCCCGGTGTGACGGGGTGCTCAGACCCATACGGTATCTGGGCTACAACCACCTTTCGGTGCGGAGCGCGGCCGCTATCCTGGCCGACAGAATTTTGGGCGATTACAAGTAAGCGCCACAGTTTTTCTTCACGACGACAGCCGTCCCAAGGCTGCGTATTTAAGGAGTAGGGCATGGATATCATTAAGAAAATTGAACGTGAAAACATGCGTATGGATATGCCCGTGTTTCGCTCCGGCGACACGGTGAAAGTGCATCTGCGCATTGTGGAAGGCGAAAAAGAGCGTATTCAGGTGTTCCAGGGCAACGTGATCCGCATCCAGCGCGGCACCACCGACGCCACCTTCACCGTGCGCAAGATCTCTGACGGCGTGGGCGTGGAACGCATCTTCCCCCTGCACTCCCCCTTCATCGACCATGTGGAAGTGGTGAGCCAGGGCCGCGTGCGTCGCAGCCGTCTGTACTACCTGCGCGCCCTCAAGGGCAAAGCCGCTCGCATCAAGCCCCGCGGCCGCTTCTGATTCGCAGCCCAGCGGAATGTCCATGGCGGCCTGAGGGTCCTGTGAACATGCCCGGGCAGAATACGAACGGAATGAACCTCACCCTGCCTTGCGCGGGGTGAGGTCTTTGGCGTTTTAGCAACCGAGTGAAACACGATGCCCTCTCGCCGTAAAAGATCCTCCGCCGCACCGGCCCCGGAACAGGGCCTGCTCTGCGCCCTGCCCTCCCGTCCCCTGCTCATGGCGGGCATCGATGAGGCGGGCCGCGGCTGCCTGGCCGGTCCCGTCGTGGCGGCGGCCGTCATCCTGCCGGAAGAATACGACCTGCCGGGCCTCACGGATTCCAAGGCCCTGAGCGCCGCCCAGCGGGAACATCTGGCGCCCCTGATCCGCCAGTGCGCCCTGGCCTGGGGGCTGGGCGTGATCTGGCCCGCCACCATCGACCGCATCAACATCCTGCAGGCCACCTTCGAAGCCATGAGCCGCGCCGTGGCCGGCCTCAAGCGCAGGCCCGACCTTTTGCTGGTGGACGGCAACAAGACCGTGCCCGAGCCCGTCCTGCTGCCGCACTGGCGCAAACGTCATGCCGACGCCCCCGGCCTGCCCCGCCAGAATGCCGTGGTGGGCGGGGACAGCTCCGTGCCCGCCATCTCCGCTGCCTCCGTCCTGGCCAAGACCTACCGGGACATGCTCATGGAGCATCTGGAGCGCCGCCATCCCGGCTATGGTTTCGCCCGGCACAAGGGCTACGGCACGGCCGACCATTACGAGGCCCTGCACCGTCTTGGCCCCTGCCGCCAGCACCGGCTGACGTTTCGCGGCGTGCTGCCCGACAGGGACGAAGGCCCCGGTACCCGGCAGGGGAGCCTGCTGTGAGTTTTCTTTCCCGCCTGCGCCGCCTGGCCGATCCTTCCGGGCCACCGGCAGGGGACGACCGTGCGGGCGGGGACCACAAGGCCGCCCTGGGCCGTGCCGGGGAAGACGCCGCCGCCACCCTGCTGCATGCGCGCGGCATGCGCATCCTGGCCCGCAACTGGCGCAGCGGCCCGCTGGAACTTGACCTTGTCTGCCGGGAAGGCGACACTCTTGTTTTCGTGGAAGTCAAAACGCGCGGTCCGGGCAGTCTGGGCAGCGCCCTGGACGCGGTGGGGCCGCGCAAGCGGCAGACCCTGATCCGGGCCGCACGGGCCTGGCTGGCCGCGCATGACCAATGGCACCTGCCCTGCCGCTTTGACCTCGTCTGTATCGAACCGGGGCCCACGGGCCCGCACATGGAGCACATCCGCCATGCTTTCGACCTCTCCGGCTCCGGGCCATCTGTGGATAGTGGCCACGCCTCTTGGCAACCCTGGTGACCTTTCTCCCCGCGCCCGCGAAGTCCTCGCCGGCGCCGACCTCATCCTGGCCGAGGACACCCGCCGCGCCGGGCTGCTGTGCAGCCAGTGCAACATCCCGGCCCGCCGCTTCCTGAGTTTCCATGACCACAACGAGAGCGAACGGCAGGAAGAGGTCCTGCGCCTGCTGCGCCAGGGACAGAACCTGGCCCTGGTCTCGGATGCGGGCACGCCCCTGCTGGCCGATCCCGGCTACCGTCTGGTGCGCGCCTGCCGGGCCGAAGGCCTGCCCGTCTCGCCCGTGCCCGGCCCTTCGGCGCCGGTGACGGCCCTTTCCGCCGCGGGCATCCCGCCCCTGCCCTACACCTTTTTGGGCTTTTTGCCGCGTGATGCCGCGGGCCGCCGCGCCACGCTCTCGGCCTTTGCCCGCACGCCGGGCTCGCTCATCTTCTTCGAACGCAAGGACCGCCTGCGCGAGAGCCTGGCCCAGGCCGCGGAGCTGCTGGGCCCCCGGGCCGTGGCCGTGTGCCGGGAATTGACCAAGACACATGAGGAATTTATACTTGGCCGTCTGGAGAAATGGCAGGAGCTGCCCGAAGAACTGCTGGGCGAGATCACGGTCATCATCGGCCCGCCGGAACAGAAGGAACGCGCCGATGAAGCCGAAGCCCGCCGGGCCCTGGAAGCTGTCATGGCCGCTGCGGACGAGCGTCTCAAGCCCAAGGAAGTGGCCCGCCGGGCCCAGGAGATGGCCCCCGGCTGGAGCGCCAAGGAGCTTTACGAACTGCTGACCCGCGCCTGAGCCTTTCTCCGCCACGGAACCGACCGCCCAACCAAGCGAGCCCGTCATGTTGCCCACCCGGACAGCCCTTTCCTGCCTTGCGCGAAGCTGCTGCATCAACGCCGCCGTCACGGCACGCGGCATGCAGCAGCTAGGATTGCTGTTCGCCCTGGAACCGGCACTGCGCCATCTGTATCCCGAGGCCGAAGCACGGGCACAGGCGGCGGCCCACTACAGCGCCCACAGCAACACCCATCCCTACATGTTGCCCTTCTACATGGGCCTGTTGCTGAACATCGAAGAACAGGTGGCCGAAGGCAAACTGCCCTCCAACGCGCTGGACACGGTGCGCCGCACGCTGGGCACTACGCTTTCCGCCGTGGGGGACGGTTTTTTTGAAGGGGGCGTCTTCCCCTGCTGGGCGTTGTGCTGCATCTGCTTCCTGCTGGCCGGGCACACGCTGCCCGTCATCCTGCTGACGGTCCTGCTGGCCGTGGCCCTGCTGGCCTTCAGGACAGGCACGTTTTTCTTTGCCCTGCGCTACGGGCTGGCTGCCCTGGCCTGGCTCAAGCGTCTGGGGCTCATCAACTGGACCGGCCGCATCAAGGTCGTCAATGCCTGCCTGCTGACCGTGGCGGCCGCCATGCTGCTGCCCTACAGCGGGGACAGGCATACGCTCCTCTGGTGTATGGGCGGCGGCGCTGCCGTTCTGGCCGCCGCCTGGATCATCGGGCGCCTGCATTTGCCGCGCATCGTGCTCTGGCTGATCCTGCTGACCTTTCTCGTGCTCATGGACACGGGGCTGGTCGGCCTGTAAAGGCCCTTACCGCCACGGCAGGGAAACATCCGGCCACACGGACGGGAAAGGCGCGCTCCGCAGGGCCTGCGGCCGCCTCAGACGACAGGGACGTATACGGCATGGCATCCTTGCCGCAAGGCCCCCGATGCGGTGCGGGGGACCGTCAGGAACAGATCGTACAGGTCGCCCCGGGCGACCAGGGAGAATATATCATGGCAGAAGTTCAGGAAACACCCGAAGGCCTCGTCCTCCCCGTCACGCTGCATACGCGTGGCGGGCTGCACGCACGGCCTGCTGCCCGTCTGGCGCAGGAGGCCCAGAATTTTTCCTCCGACATCCAGATCCAGAGCGACAACGGTACCGCCGATGCCAAAAGCATGCTGGATATCCTCTCCCTCGCCATCTCCACAGGCTGCACGCTGACCCTGCTGGCCCGGGGCGATGACGCCCGCGAAGCCCTGACGGCCCTGGCCGATTATCTGGAAAATCTGCAGGACTGATATGGCACGCTCTCTTCTTTTCGGTACGTCCGTCTCTCCCGGCATCGCCATCGGGGTGCTGCGCTTCGCCCACAATGTCCAGACCGTGGAGATGCGCCGCATCAGCCCGCGCGAAGTGGAAGGCGAGCAGGAACAGCTGCGCGCCGCCGTGACCAATGTGCGCGCCGCCCTGCAGGAAGCCATGGCCAAGGTCCCGGAAGACCTTTCCGAATACCGTGAGGTCATCGCCGCCCAGATCGAACTGGCCCGCGATCCCAAGCTGGTTGGCAGCGCCCTTTCCCGCATCGAGAAGGAACTGGTCTGCGCCGCCTGGGCCCTGGACAGCACGGTGGAACAGCTGTGCAGCATCTTCCGCAACATGGACGACCCCTATCTGCGCGACCGTGCGCAGGACATCCGGGCCGTGGGCCTGCGCCTGCGCGAATGCCTGGCCGGCAGCTGCGCCCTGCCCGCCGCGGCCGGTGCCGGTATCCTGGCCGCCCAGGATCTTTCGCCCGCCGACGTCATGGACATGGATTTCAAGGACGTGCGGGCAGTCATCACGGCAGAGGGCGGGCCCACGTCGCACACGGCCATTTTGTCGCGCGGCCTGCATATCCCGGCCCTGGTGGGCGTCACCGGCCTGCTGGAGACCGGCAAGCCCGGTGAAAAGGTCATCGTGGACGGCCTCAACGGCTGCCTGCTGCTGGATCCCGATGCCGACGACCTGGCCACCTATGAAGAGCGCCAGCGCGAGTATCAGGAGTGGGAGGCCCGCACCCGCAGCGAATCCCACTGGCCCGCCGAGATGCGCGACGGCGTGCGCGTGAGCGTCCATGCCAACCTGGAACGCCTGGAAGAAATGGACGAACTGCAGGCCAGCGGCGCCGAAGGCGTGGGCCTGTACCGTACGGAATTCTCCTTCCTGCGGGAGCATCTGCCCAGCGAGGAAGAGCTCTATGCCGAATACAGCGCCGTGGCCCGCAAGGCCGCGCCCGCGCATGTGGTCTTCCGTACCCTGGACGCCGGTGCGGACAAGATGCTCCGCGCCCAGGAAGCCCTCAAGGAACCCAACCCGGCCCTGGGCCTGCGAGGCATCCGCTTCTGCCTGCGGCACCAGAAGATCTTCCGCAGCCAGCTGCGCGCCCTCATGCGCGCCGGGGTGGAAGGCAATATCTCCCTGCTGCTGCCCATGATCTCCGGCCTGGCCGAGGTACAGAGCGTGCGCCGCATCATGCAGGAACTGCAGCAGGAGCTGCAGGCCGCCGGTCTGCCCCACGCCGCCGATCTGCCCCTGGGCATCATGGTGGAGACCCCGGCGGCCGTGCTCATCGCCGATGCTCTGGCCCGCGAATGCGACTTTTTCAGCATCGGCACCAATGACCTTATCCATTACCTCATGGCCATCGACCGCAACAACCTGCATGTGGGCTACCTCAACGAGGCCCTGCATCCGGCTGTGGTCCGCTCCCTGAAGCGCATCATCGACTCCGCCCACCGCGAGGGCATCGGGGTCTCCGTCTGCGGCGAGCTGGCCGCCGACCCCTACGGTCTGGCCCTGCTGCTGGGCATGGGCGTGGACACGCTCTCGGCCTCGCCGCGCTTCGTACCGGGCATGAAGCACATGATCCGCCGCCTGGACGCCCAGACCTGCATGGACATGGCCCACAGCGTGCTCATGAGCACCGACGTGACGGCCTCGCAGCGCATGCTGCGCGAACGCCTGCAGGAGAGCCTGGGCTCGGAGCTGGCCTTCCATACCACAAGCATCATGACGAACAGTTAGGAATATGAGCAAAAAACCATCCCCGTCCACCATCGCCATCAACAAGAAGGCCCGCCACCTGTACGAACTCTCCGACTTCGTGGAAGCGGGCATCAGCCTGACCGGCCCTGAAGTCAAAAGCATCCGGGCCGGAAAGATCAACTTTCTGGACAGCTATGTGGATTTCCGTGACGGCGAGGCCTTCGTGCTTTCGCTGCATATCGCCCCGTACGACAATGCCGGCTATGTACCCCAGGATCCCGACCGCCCGCGCCGCCTGCTGCTGCACGCCGCCGAGATCCGCCAGATGGCGGCCCGCGTGGAACAGAAAGGCCTGACCGTGGTGCCCGTGCGCATGTACTTCAAGCAGGGCAAGGTCAAGATGGAGATCGCCCTGGGCCGCGGCAAGAAGCTCTTCGACCATCGCGAGACCCTCAAACGCAGGGCCGAAGAACGCGACGCCGCCCGCGATCTGGCCTGATATCATGTGGCGTCCGCCGCTGGCCCCGGGCCTTCTCTGGCAAAGCTGGCTCTTATGCTGGCTGCTGGGCCTGCTGGCGGCACGCTGGCCCGGACCCGCGCTTTGCGCGGGTCTTTGCGTCCTGGTGGCGGACAGCCGTTTGTGGCGTCTCCCCCGCCTGCTGGTGGGCTGTGCCGTCGCCCTGCTGGGCTGTGTCACGACCCAGGCCCTGCTGCCCGCTTTTCCCGTGCCTCCCGTACTGGAACAGCTGTACGAGGCACGCACCCCGCCCCGCCACTGGCCTGTGCTGGAAGCCAGGGTGAGCGATGTACGCACCCTGCCGGAACAGCGCCTGCGCATCAGCCTGACCGACCTGCATCTGCAACAGCCTGACGATCAGACGTTGACCCGCCTGCCCGGCAACCTTGCCTGGACATGGGAGCAGGCCGCCGTCTTCCCGCTGCCGGGCCAGACCATACGCCTGCAACGCAAGCTGTTGCCCGTGGATACCCAGCGCAACTTCGGCCTCATCGACTGGGGCTTCTGGTGGCACAGCCACGGTACCGGCTGGCGCATCTGGAGCCGGGGCACGGGTGGTCAGCCCGCCGTCGACGGCGCCCCCTCTCCCTTTGCCCGGCAGCGTCTGGAACTCATTCGAAAGTTCCTTGCCGTGCTCCTGCCGGGCAGGGACGATCTTTTGCCGCCCACCGCCGCTTCTCCCTCCGGTCTGACGGCCGCAGCCCCTCCCCAGATCCCTGCCGCCGCGCCTTCCACGCCTTCCGCAGCACCGGTGCCCCAGGGCAAGGCCATCCTGCTGGCCCTGCTCTTCGGGGAACGCTTCCTGCTGGAGACGCCCACCGTGAAGGCCTTCAATGCCGGCAACCTTTCCCACAGTCTGGCTCTTTCCGGGCAGCACCTGCTCGTGGCCGGTCTGGCGGGGATGCTCCTGGTCTGGCTGGCGGCCCGTATGCATCCGGGTCTCTATCTCTGGCGCCCCCGTACCGTCCTCATCCCGCTGGCGGCCTGCCCGGCGGCCCTGGCCTATCTCTGGCTGGGCAATGCGCCGCCTTCGCTGCTGCGGGCGGCCGGGATGCTCCTGTTGCTGGCCACGGGCATGGCACTGGCCCACCTGCGCTGCATGCCGCTGCCCCAGACGCTCCGGGAGCGCCTCCCTTCCAGCGGGCTGGATGTCCTGTGCTGCACGCTGCTCTGCATCACCGTCATCTCTCCCCTGTCCGTCTTCGATACCGGTCTGCAACTTTCCGCCCTGTGCGTGTCCGTCATCTGCTGCGCCACGCCGCTCATGGGGCAGCTGTTGCGCCGTATCCCGCGGACGTCCCCCGGGCAGCGCCTGCTCCGTTCACTGGCCAGCATTTTGCTGGTCTCCTTCTTTATCCAGCTGGCCCTGCTGCCCCTTTCCCTGCTGCTGTTCAACAACAGCGGGCTGTGGTTCCTGCTCAATGTTTTCTGGCTGCCCGTCCTGGGCACCCTTGTCCTGCCGGGGGCCTTCCTGGGACTGGGGCTCAGCCTGTGCGGCCTTGGCCCGGCAGCCGCTCTGGTGCTGGATGTGGTGGCCCTGCCCTGCCAGTGGCTGGTGGACGGCCTGCTTTTCCTCCAGACGCAGGGCTGGCTCAGCGTCCCCCCCATCCTGCGGCCCCACTGGACGGCCCTGCCCGCCATGGCCTGCCTTTTTCTGGCACTGGCCCTGCGGGCCGGACGCCCCGGCTTGCCGCCGGCGGGAAAACGCCTGCTCATCTGCGGTCTGCTGCTGGCCTGTGTGGGCCCGGCCCTGCGTCTGCACCACAGTCTGGTGCCCCGGCTGGAGCTTTCCGTCCCTGACGTGGGACAGGCGCAGGCCGTCCTGCTGCGTCTGCCGCATGGCCAGACCCTGCTCGTGGACGCCGCAGGCAGCATGTCCCGCTCTTGGAACCCGGGACGCGAACTCCTCCTTCCCCTGCTGGCCTGCAATGCCCGCCCCGGTCTGGACGCCATCATCAACAGCCATCCCGACATCGACCACGCGGGCGGCATCCCTCCCCTGCTGGCGGCCTTTCCCGAAGCGCTCCTGCTGCACAACGGCCAGCCGGGCAGCGGCCAGATGGGGCATATCTGGCAGGCCACCCTGCAAAAACGGAAGAACACTCCCCTCCATGCCGGAGATACCCTGCAACTGGGCGATCCCGAAGACGGGCTGGCTCTGCATGTGCTGCATCCGCCCCGGCCAGCCCCGGGCGCCTATATCTGGGAGGGCAACAGTGCCTCCCTGATCCTGCGCCTGGTCCACAATGGGCACGGCCTGGCCCTTTTCCCCGGTGATGCCGACGGGGCCGCCCTGCGCCACCTGCTGGCCAGCGGCCGGGACGTGCAGGCCGATGTCCTGCTGGCACCGCACCACGGCTCGGACAGTTCTTTTTTGCCTGAATTCCTGACGGCTGTGCGCCCCCGGCTGGTGGTGGCCTCCTGCGGCGCCTTCAACCGCTTCGGCCATCCGGGGAAACAGCTCAGACAATGGCTGGAAGAACAGCATATCCCCCTGCTGCAGACAGGCCGCCACGGGCATGTCCGTGTGACCTGGCCCCTGTCAGGCGACAGGGACGTCCCTCTTCTGGACTGGGACACCGCCCGGCCGGTACGGCCCTGAAGACGTACGAGAAAGGAAATCCTCCCTACTGCTACCGCTGCCTGCCGGACGCGGGACGACCTTGCCCGCAGGACGTGTGGGCCTCATCGACGAACGCATGCCTGCAAGACGGTGGCAGGGTGGAGAGTCCTCCGGATAAAAAATTGCTGTCGTCCTCCGCAACGTACGGTATTCGCTCGGCTGACGCGATGACAGTGGCAGCAGTGCGGTGGTTGTCCGGCGACCTTTGTGCGCGCACCACATGGATACAGGCTGCGCATCACTCTACAGCCTGCGGCCTCAAGCTCTGGAAAAAAGGATACCCTTGCGCACACTCCTCTCTTTGTACGGCGCCGGATACGGACAACGGGCCGCTCCCCGCGGGGAACGGCCCGTTGCTCATCACGGCTGCACATCAGCCATACACAACTGTTTGTCAGGCTGACGACCCGAAATGCCCGCCAGACCGAGGTCTGCTGAGAGAGGGGAAGGGAGCTTTACCGCAGCCCGCTACTTCTGGCACTGCGGACAAAATACCGTGGCCCGGCCAGCGATGCGCCCTTTTTCCAGTTCCGTGCCGCACCGACGGCAAAGCTGCCCGCCACGGCCATAGACGAAAAAGGTATTCTGGAAAGCGCCCACATTGCCGTTGGCATCCCGATAGTCACGGATGGAGCTGCCGCACTGGGCGATGGATTCCCGCAAGACCTCCTGCAAAGCGCAGCGGAGACGTTCCGCTTCTGCCTCCGAAAGCTCCCCGGCAGGCCGACGGGGATCGATACCGGCCCGGAACAGGGACTCGTCCGCATAGATATTGCCGATACCGGCCAGTACGGTCTGATCCAGCAGGGCGGCCTTGATGGCCCGGCGTCCGTGCAGACGCGGCCCCAGAGAACCGGGCCCCATGTCCAGCGGTTCCGGCCCCAGCGAACGCCAGAAGTCCCAGCGCTCCAGCAGCTCCGGCGTGGCGGCAAAGACCAGGCCGAAGGAGCGCACATCATCGAAAAAGAGCTGCGCCCGGCTCCCGTCAGGCCGCTGCAAATGGAAGATGATGCGCGTGTGCTTCAAAGGGGCGGCCCCTTCCGGGTGGACCATGAAGCGCCCCGTCATGCGCAGATGCACGGCCAGAATCGACGGCACAGGCAGAGCAGCGGCCACGGCGGGCGGCTCCAGATCCAGCAGGGCCAGCTTGCCCCGGCGACGGGCAGCGCTGATGCGCGTCCCCGCCAGTCGCTCCACAGGAAGGCTCAGGGGATGCAGGGAGCGCTCGCGCAGCACCTCCACCCGCTCTATGCAGCATTCCAGTACCTGCGGCCGCAGAGTACGGACGACGGTCTCCACTTCCGGCAATTCGGGCATGATCCACCTCATACGAAAAGACCTGCCGAGGGCAGGTCCAAAACAGCAGGGGCCGGAACCCATCCGGCCAGGAAAAAGACAGCCCGTGTTGCGGACAGCACGGGCAGCAAAAAAGACAGGCAAAAAACAGGGAACAGGACAGTCGTATGGACGGTCCGAAATGCCCGCCGCAATCCGGCGGCAAAACCGACTCCACAGGCTAGGCCTGTTCGTCACCGCCCAGATAGATGTCCAGCAGGCCTTCCGGCGGCGCGATGTGGATGCACTCCCCTTCCAGGTCGAAGCCTTCGATGAACGAGGCTTCCGCAGGGAACAGGACTTCCTTGCCGTCATCGGTCACGATGCTCCAGACCTCCAGACCGGCAGGATATTCCACATGATCCAGCACGCCCAGGCGGGAGCCGTCAGGCAGGATGACGGCAAAGCCCAGCACGTCCTCCACGTAGACTTCGTCTTCGTCCACAGGGGGCAGCAGGTCGCGGTCCACAAGAATCTTCTGGCCGCGCAGGGCTTCGATGTCGTTACGGTCGGTCACCCCCTCCAGCAGGAGCAGGGGACGACCTTTGTGCATGCGCCACGAACGGGCCCGGGCAGGACGCGGCGGGGCATCGCCCGCCTGCAACCAGAAAGGACCGTCCAGCAGCGAAGGGGAGTCTGCGTACCAGTCGACGCAGATCTCCCCCTTGATACCGTGCGGGCGCGCGAGCGTGCCCATATGGATGCGTCGTGCCATGAGGAACTATTCCAGGATCTCGAGTACGACGCGTTTTTTGGCCTTGGTGGACGCGGCGCTGAGCAAGGTGCGCATGGCGCGTGCCGTGCGGCCCTGCTTGCCGATCACCTTACCGAGATCTTCCTTGGCGACCTTCAATTCCAGCACAGTGGTCTGTTCGCCTTCCACTTCAGTGACCTGTACCTGATCAGGCGCGTCCACGAGCGAACGGGCGATAAATTCAATCAAAGCTTTCATTGCTGGCCTCCCGCAAGTCCTGCCGTGACAAGACTGTTGGTGTGAGCGGGCGCTGCATCTCCGCGGGAAAAGCCCGCGGGAAAAGCGCCATGCGCCTGCGGTGCGGTACGTCCATCAGGCAGCCCCCTCAGGGATCTGCCGCGTCAGTACCGCACACCGGAAGAACATCGGGCCAGTACCGGAAAGACCGGTACGATGGTATCCTGCAAAGATACCCTTAGGCCATCTTCTTGAGCAGAGCGCGGACGGTGTCGGTGGGTTCGGCACCGCGATCCAGCCAAGCCTTCACCTTTTCGGCGTCCAGCTTCACTTCGGCGGGATCGGTCATGGGGTTGTAGTAACCCAGGAATTCCAGCGGACGGCCATCACGACGGGTTTCGTCGTTGGCGGCCACGACGCGGTAGAAAGGATGCTTCTTGCTGCCCAGACGGGTCAATTTCAGCTTAACAGCCATGATTATCTCCTGTTTGTGCTATGGTAGCGTTGCGGGGGCAAAAGAGCAAGTTTGCCCTCCCCCCATTATATCAATGACCAGTGCGCCGCAACGATTTTTTTATCGCGTCTCCGGCATCGCCGCAGCCGTCTGGCGATGAGGTTTCGCCGTGCTCTGCCGGGGAACGGACGCTGATCCGTGCGGACAGACCGCACGGACGGGCCTATTTCTTTTTGCGCTTGGCAGGCCGTTCGCGCTTCTTGCGCTTTTTGGCCGCCGCCGACTTGCCGTGTCCGGCATCCGGCAGCCCCATGGGCGGCATACCGGGCATGCCACCCATGCCCGACATCATGCCGGGCATCCCGCCCATGCCGCCGGGCATGCTCATGCCCCGGGGCATCCTGGGCATGGCGGGCATCCCCTTGGCCTTGCCGCCCATCATCCCCTTCATCATCTGGCGCATCTGCTCGAACTGGCGCACCAGCTGGTTGACCTGCTGCACCGTGACCCCGGCTCCCTTGGCGATACGCGCCCGGCGGCTGCCGTTGAGGATATCGGGGTTGCGGCGCTCGGCCATGGTCATGGAATTGATGATGGCTTCGGTACGGGCCATTTCCTTTTCAGGCATGGCCCCGTTGGCTTCGGCCAGCTTTTCGCGCAGGCCGCCCATGCCGGGGATCATCTTCAAAATACTGTCCAGAGAGCCGAGCTTCTTGATCCGGCGCATCTGGGTACGGAAATCTTCCAGGTCAAAGCTGGCCTTGCGCATCTTTTTGGCAAGGGCTTCGGCCTCGTCGGCGTCGATGGTGGCCTGGGCCTTCTCCACCAGGGTGAGCACGTCGCCCATGCCCAGGATGCGGCCCGCGATGCGGTCAGGATGGAAGACCTCCATCTCGGACAGCTTTTCGCCCATACCCACGAACTTCACCGGGGCACCGGTCACCGCCCGGATGGACAGGGCCGCACCACCGCGGGCATCGCCATCCATCTTGGTCAGCACCACACCGGTCAGGCCCAGGCGTTCGTTGAAGGACTCCGCCACGGTCACGGCATCCTGACCGGTCATGGCGTCGGCCACGAACAGGATCTCCTGCGGGTTCACCGCCGCCTTGATGGCGGCCAGTTCCTGCATCAGCGGCTCGTCCACATGCAGACGGCCGGCGGTGTCCAGCAGGACCACCGTAGCCTGCTGCTCACGGGCGGCTTCCATGGCCTGACGGGCGATGTCCACGGGATTCATGTCCACCGTGGACGGGAAGCAGGGCATGTCCAGCTGCTTGGCCAGCACGGTCAGCTGATCGATAGCCGCGGGACGGTACACGTCGGCAGGCACCAGATAGGGACGCATCTTCTGCTTGCGCAGCAGATTGGCGATCTTGCCCGCCGAGGTGGTCTTACCGGAGCCCTGCAGGCCCACCAGCATGATGACGGCGGGTTCCTGGCCCTGAAGGTTCAGCCCCGCTGTCTCACCACCAAGCAGTCCCACCAGCTCTTCATGGACGATCTTGACGACCTGCTGCGCCGGACTGACGCCCTTGATGAGTTCCTGTCCCAGGCACTTCTGGCGGACGTTCTCCACAAAGTCCTTGACGACCTTGAAGTTGACGTCGGCCTCCAGAAGGGCAAGACGCACCTCGCGCAGGCCGGCCTGGATATTTTCTTCCGTCAGCTGGCCGCGTCCGCTGAAGGAGCGGAACACACCGGAAAGGCGATCGGAAAGACTTTCAAACATGGGAACCCCGCTATCAAGTTACACTGAAAGGCCCTGCCCTCCCTGCCGCAGGACATGGCGGCAGATCACGCGGGCCCGGCCAGCGCATACAGAATTGTGATTCATAGGCTGTTTACGCCGTTTCGTCAAGAAAAGACCGCAGTGGCGGCCATCACGGCTTTTTACCAGGCCGTCCCGGCCTGTCTGTGGCTCACGGATCCCGGGGGACATGCCCCTCACGCTGCCCCTGCCCTGCCCAAAAACAAAAAAGGCCGCCCCCGAAGGAGCGGCCGGACGTGCTGAAGGACTCAGACTAGAAGGTATAACGCAGGCCGAGCATGAACTCGTGGTTGCTGGGCTGGTTCTTGACCTTGCCGCCTTCGGGGAGGTCCACTTCGTAGTAGCCCAGGTTCACATAGCGGTAACCCAGATCCACGGCGAAGTTGTCAGTGATGTCATAGGCCACACCGGCGCCCACGTTCCAGGCGAACGTGGTACGGTGGTCATCGAAGTTGGCATTATAGCCCCGGGCAGAGAAGGTATAATTGGCGTAATTGAAGGCCATGCCCAGACCGGCGCCCACATAGGGAGTGAAGGCCGTGCTGTTACGGAAGTCATAGTAAAGGTTCAGGAACAGCGTGGAAGCGTTCCAGGCGCCCTTGAGATCAAGAATCTTGTCGTAGTTCCAGCTTTTTTCACTGTTGCCGCGCAGGGCGTATTCCACTTCGGCGCGCACGGGCACACCGAACTGGCTGTTGAAGTCATAGCCCAGGGCCAGAGCGCCACCCAGAGTGAACTGGCTGTACCCCTCGCTCACATCATTGGGGCCGATCTCTACCGTAGGATAGTTGTTCTGGATGCTCATCAGGAATTTGGGGGCCAGGTACATGCCGGTACCTTCGGCCTTGACCACACCGGACAGGGCCAGAGCGCAGATCAGCGCCAGGGCAGCAAAACAACGTTTCATGTTTTCTCCTTTCTTTGGGAAGTTGACTGCGCTGTCCGTGGTAACAGGCAGTGTTTGGGATTTTCTTCCCTAGCAGAGAAAGAGAGAGGTTTCAAGAATAATTATTATATGCCATATTTCATAATAGTTGAAATATATTATATTTTTTCTACACCTTCTTTTTAACAGCTGACTTGCGAACCGTATGTCGCTTTCCCATGACGATATATGATACATATAACATATCAAAATAATGATGATACGACTTTTATGATACTTTTGTCACAATCATTTGAATCACCATATCAATACGGGGATTTCATATTTTTTTCAGATGCCTGCCCGTCCCCTCCTGGCGGATAAAATATACTTATTTACTATTATTAAAATATACAACAACAAAAAGGCCGCTCCCGAAGGAGCGGCCTTTTCAAATCGCGGGTAATGCGCTTTAGAAAGCGAAGCGCAGGCCCAGCATGAATTCGTGGTTGTAAGGACGGCTGCCCACCTTGATCTGATCGCCGTTCAGAGCACCACTGGCTTCGGTGTAGCCCAGGTCCACATAGCGGTAAGCGGCGTCGATGTACAGGGCGTCGTTCACGTTGTAAGCCACACCGGCGCCCACGTTCCAGGCAAAGTTGGTGGTGCTTTCGTCACGGGAAACGGCGCTGCCGCCACGGTGCAGGTCGAAGCCCAGGTAGTTGAAGGACATACCGATACCGGCGCCGATGTAGGGCACGAAGGCGCTGTCGTTGCGGAAGTCATAGTACAGGTTGGCGAACAGGGTGGAGCTGTTCCAGGTGCAGTCCACGCTGCCCCAGTTGCTGCCCCAGCTCTTTTCGCTGTTGCCGCGCAGGGCGTATTCCAGTTCCACACGCAGGGGCACCAGATACTGGGGCCAGAAGTCGTAACCGGCAGCCAGAGCGCCGCCCAGGGTGAACTGGGAGTATTCGTCCACGCCGCCCATACCGGAACGTTCGATGGTGCCGGTTTCCTGAATGGTCATCAGGAACTTGGGAGCCAGGTACATACCGGTACCTTCGGCCTTGGCCATGCCGGGCAGGACCAGAGCCACCAGCAGAGCCAGTGCAAGGATGGTGCGTTTCATTGCTCTCCTCCAAAGAGATGTTTCCTGCAAAGCAGGGCCTGTTCAGGCGGATAAAGTTTAGACTTTCTCAAACGGGACTATAGAGACTTTCTAGCCGCTGGTCAAATAGTCTGTACGCAGGGCATGAAAAAAGGGCGCCGCCCCAAGGACGACGCCCCTGAAATCTGCCGGAAAGCAGCCTAGAACTTGTAACCGAAGCTCAGCATATAGATGTTGGCCACGGTATCCTTGGAGGTACCACCGGTGATACCGGTAGGAAGTCCATGGATGTTCTTGATCCCGGAGCTATCCGTATCGTCATAGCTGGTGGGATTGATCCACATGTGGCAGTAAGCAAAGTCCACGGTGAAATCGTTCCACTCCACGCCCGTGCCCAGGGTCAGGGCCGTACGGCCATTGGTGGGCACCATGAAATCGGCATGGTCTTCATTGACTACAGGGGTCTCATACCAAAAGCCGGCACGCAGGCTCCACCAGTCCAGAGGCTTGTATTCCACGCTGGCATTGAAATTCCAGCCGTCTTGCCAGTTCTTGTGGCTGATGGAATTCGAGCCGTTATCCATGTAGATATTCAGAGAATTGTAGGTGGACCAGCGGGTCCAGACAGCGCCCACTTCGAAGCTCAGATTGTCCAGAGGTTTGTAGGCCACACCCAGGGCCAGGGAGTCGGGCAGCTGCACAGTACCATGAGCATCCGAATCCTGGAATTCTTTCATCCCACCCTGCTTCAGCATGCCTTCGTACTTGGCTTCGCCATAAACATTGGCCGTGACCTGGGTTTTGTAGGACAGGCCCACAGACCACTGGTCATTGAGGCGGGCGTGCAGGCCAAAATGACCGCCCACGCCCCAACCGGAGCCCTGGACCTCGATATCGTTATCAAAAGCCGGATTACCAGCCATACCAAGCACAGGCATGGGGAACTTCTGTTCCGTGGTCAGGTTGATGTTCATGATCTCCAGACCGGCGGACACGGAGAGGATGTCATTGATCTTCCAGGCCAGAGTAGGCACGGCGGAGATGGTCTGCAGGTTGACGCTGTACAGATTATAACGGCCTGTCCAGTTCTGGTCATAGCTGTTGCCCAGACCGAAGCGCGAGAACACGCCCAGGCCAAGCCACAGGCTGTCGTTGAGCTGCCAGCTGGCGTAGGCGTGCGGCGCGGCCCACACAGCGGGCTTGGTGGTGGTCTCCTGCTTGCCGTGGGCCGTATTCAGCGACAAAGTCCCCATGGGAGCGATAAGGCCCATACCACCCATGACCTGGACGCCGGGCAGCTGGGTGATGCCGGCCGCGTTGTAGGCAATGGCCGACACGTCGTCGGCGCGGCCCACCATGCCGCTGGCCAGACCCAGACCGCGTGCGCTCCACTCGGTCAGCGCAAAACCTTCAGCCATGGCGGACGACGCCATTCCCAGAACCAGGGCCACCCACAGGCCCACCACACGCAAAGCTTTCATTCTTCCTCCCTTGACCATGAAGCACCGGACAAACTCCTTCCGCCCGGTACTGACTCCTGCCCTGCCGTGCCCGGCCATGGCACATGCCGGACGCTCCGGCATCAGGGCCGGTCAAAGGCCGCAAAAATGCCGGGGCAGGCACTGCAGAGCTTTCCCCAGTAAAATCCCGCTTACGGGAAAAATAAACCGGGAGATTAGAGCATATTGACAGGGTCAAGGTCAAGGAAAAGCCGCAAGCGGCTGGCGCACTGCTGCCGCAAAGCTTCATGGTACAGCGCCCTGACCGACTGCCAGTCGGCACTTTTGATGAGGCAGGAAAAACGCCTGCGGCCCCGCAACATGGCCAGGGGCGCCGGGATAGGCCCCATCAGGCGCACGCCCAGCTCACGGGCCCTGGTTTGCAGCAAACGGGCCAGCTCCCCCAGCGCCGCGGCACCACCGGGATCTTCCGCAGGGAAGGAGATGCGCAGTAACGCCAGACGCACGAAAGGCGGATAACCGTATTGTTGCCGCCGGGCCAGCTCCGCGGCATAAAAACCTTCATAATCACCGCTCTGGACATACTGCCAGCAGTAGTGATTGGTATTGCGGGTCTGGATCAGTACCCGCCCGGGTTTGTCGCCACGCCCGGCCCGGCCTGCGGACTGGACCAGCAGCTGGAAGGACCGCTCCGCAGCCCTGTAGTCCGGCAGATTGAGCCCCAGATCCCCGTCCGCCACGATGGCCAGGGTCACATCAGGGAAGTGGTGGCCCTTGGAGAGCATCTGCGTACCTACAAGGATGGGGGACTCGTGCCGGGCAAAAGCCGCCAGTATCTCTTCCATGCGTCCGGGCCGCCGGGTGCTGTCACGGTCGAGGCGCAGGACAGGCTGCCCGGCCAGCGTGGACAAATATTCTTCCAGCCTTTCGGTCCCCTCCCCCATGGGCAGGAAGTTCATGCTCTTGCACTGCGGGCAGGGACTGGGAAAGGGAACGGCATAGCCGCAGTAATGGCAAACGAGCCGCCCCCGCCCTTTATGGTAGGTCAGGGCGATGTGGCAATGCGGACAGCTGACGGTCTCCTTGCAGTCCAGGCAGTACAGCAGGGGCGCGTAGCCGCGCCGGTTGAGCAGGACAACGGCCTGCTCCCCGCGTTGCAGCACTTCGCGCAGGGCCTGCTCGCTGCGGGCAGCCAGCAGCCCTTCCCCGGCCAGGCCGCTGGTATCCACCAGCTCCACCGGCGGCAAAGGCCGCCCCCCTACCCTCTCCGGCAGGCGAAGAAGATCTATCTGCCCCTGACTGGCCGCATGGAAGGTCTTGATGTCCGGCGTGGCCGAGCCCAGCACCAGCAGGCCGCGCTGCCGTGCGATGCGCGACCAGGCCAGCTCCTTGGCCTGATAGGGCAAAGACTCGTCCTGCTTGAACGAGCTGTCATGCTCTTCGTCCAGAATGACGCAGCCCAGCTGCGGTACAGGCAGGAAGAGCGCCGAACGCGTCCCCACCACGAGGCAGGGCTCCTGCCGGGTGGCCAGACGGCGGAAGATCTCCTCCCGTCGTGCCGGAGGCTGATAGCCATGATAGAAAAACAGGGGCACATGGGGCAGGACGCAGGCCGCATCCCGGCGCAGCTTACAGGCAAGAGCCACTTCGGGAGCCAGCAGGAGGACGCTCCTGCCCTGCTCCATGCAATGCCGGATCAGCTCCAGATAGACAGCCGTCTTGCCGCTGCCGGTCACCCCAAACAGCAGGACCGATGCGGGCCGCTCCGTCTCCAGCGCAGCACGCAGGGCCTCCAGGGCCCGCTGCTGGTCTGCATTGAGCTCAAAGTCCCGGGGCGCGGGCGGAAGCAGCTCGTCAGCGGGCTCATCGGCCTCCGCGTGGCGCAAAGCCACGAATCCGGCCTGCAGCAAAGATCGCAGGGCCGGAGCACTGCCGGCTCCCAGATCCCGAGTCAACTGGCGACGGCTGACCTGTCCCCGTTCATGCAGATAGTCCAGTATCTCGCGCTGCCGTGCGGCCTGCGGCCGTACCGGCCAAGGAGGATCCACCCGCAGCACACAGAGTTCCTCCCCGGCGGCATCCCGGCCCGGAGCGACAAGGCGGGCCTCCCCCCGGCACAGGGCCACGGCCAGGGCCTGGCGCAGATCAGGTTCCAGTTTCGTGACCTGCTTCACCGTACAGGAAAAATCCCTGTCCGCCGCCAGCCAGCGGATGCGCAGATCCACCTGACGCAAGCCCTGCGGCAGGACATGCCCGAACACGCAGCCCGGCTCCAGTCCCTGCCTGATGGCCAGATCCCGTGCCAGCGCCCTGACCTCCTCCGAAAGCAGGGGGACGGTCTCCAGCGGCCAGGCCACCTCCTTGCAGGTGACGCCGTCAGGAAGATCGCTGTGCTCCAGCCGCTCCATCAGGATGCCTGCCCGCAACGCACCACGGCCCAGGGGGATGGCTACGCGCAGGCCTTCCTGCCAGAACTCTTCGGGAAAGATGTCGGGCAAGGCGTACGTCAGGGTGCTGTAAGGAGCGGAAAGCAGAGCGATACGGGCAAACATGGGACCTCGTGACAAGAGGGGAATCTGTCGAGCCTGCCAGGCTGCACGGACACAGCGGCAGAAAGTTGCATCGCTCCCGCCAAAAGAGAGCTATGCATCCGAAGGATGCCGCAGCATAGACGCAGGAGACAGGCAAGGCAAGGACGTCTGATACGGCTGCCTCAAAAACGGAAAAGGGGGGCTTGCGCCCCCCTGAAACATCCCGGTCGGGAAAGACTAGAACGTGTAGGCAATGATCAGCTGGGCCTTCCAGGCATCCTGCTTCTTGTAGGAGTCGTTGCGGTAGCTGCGCTTCCAGGTGTCGTCATCCACCATGTTCACGATATAGCTCAACTCCAGGTTGGCTTCCAGATTCTCATAGATCTGGTAGCTGTTCACCAGGTTGAATTCCAGCAGGCCGTCATTGGTGGTCAGGTACGGACCTTCGGGGGTACCGTTGTCCCAGCCATAGGCGTCCTTCACATACTTGGCCATGGCAGGGCTGTTGGTACCCCCCCAGTAAGCCACACGGAAGGAGTGCTTCAGATCTTCCACAAAGCTCATGTCGTGGATGCGCAGACCCACGCCCCAGGTACCGGCATAGGTCAGGTTGCGGTCATACAGACGCGGGTCGCCCCAGCCATAGTTGCCGTCGCCCATGAAGGACATGAAATTAGCGCAACCGGACATGGTGGGCATACGCTCCGAACCGTTCTTCACGTTGCCGTCGTCACCGGAGGCATACCAGCCGAAGATGCCGGGGGTACCCCAATCAAGCTTGTATTCCACCAGGGCCTTGACCAGCCAGCCCTCGCGCTGGGTATCGCCACGACGCCAGGAACCGCTGTTCAGCTGCTGCACATCATAGCGCCCCATGGATTCCACATAACCGTAGTTGATATCGACTTCGATGTTCAGCGGATCAAAGGCCGTGACGGCAATGGGCAGACCGGCCCAGAACGCAGAGCCATAGGATTTGTCGGTATCCAGCGTCCCGCCGTTGTAGGCCAGCGGATAAGGACGCAGGCTGTAGGGAGGATAGCTGCCCATATGCAGCCCGTTATCCATGGCATCCCAGGAGTTGACGCCGATCATGCCGTACATGGCCCAGGGGGTCAGCTTCACACCTTCGAAGGTCAGCGGCAGCATGAGGGCGAACAGGTCCACGTTATCCTGGTAGTTGGCATCATCGTCAGGAGACCAGCGGTTGGCGGCACTGCTCTCGTTCCAGTTGTCGTTGAACAGGCGGGCCCAGAAAGCTGTCAGGCCAACATTTTCGTTGAACTGGTAGTTGGCTACGACAGCGGCGGCATCGTCAAACAGCACCGCGGAGCCACCGGCCACATTGGGCATGGAGAGCCCCTGGATACCCATACGGAACTTGAGGTCGGTATTGGGCACCGTCCAGTCGATATAGGCGTTTCTCAATTCCACGATGGTCTTGTCAGCGCCCAGGGCGCCGCCGGAAGATGCCTGGCCCCACATGGTGTCGCCGATTTCGAAGTAGACCGTACCGGACAGCGACTCGGAAGCCACCGCATCCAACTGCAAACGCACGAGCTGCATGGCACTGAGGGCATCATCGGTATCCCGGGCCTTATTCGACGTCGCACCGGCCTGGCGGGTATGGCTCACGAAGGAACCATCCCCGGCCCCCACGCCCATCAGCCACATCCCCTGGGCTTTGAAATCGATAGCGAGAGCACCACTGGCAGCCCCCAACAACATGCCCGCAGCGAGCGCAAGAGTCATCAGCTTCTTCATGATAAAACCTTCCTCCCTAAATGAAAAATTTCCAGGCCTGAGAACTCCAAGTCCTTCCCCGAGACATCTCCGGCAGGCCATCGACCTTATAGGACTCATCAAAAGAGTCTATTATCTTGTTGCGTTAGCATGGGCATATGGGTGGGTCAAGGCGATTGGTCAATTTATTGAATCACTCGACAGCGTCGTAAAAAAAAGAAGGAGCGAGGTAGAAAAAGGAGGCTGTCCCCCTAAAAAAGCGCCAGAGACTTGTGTGGAAAAAGCCATACAAAAAACTGTCCCTGCACAATCTATTCTGTCCCCAAACATCTGCATGAAACGCCTGCTGCACCAGGCATAGCCTTTGCTCCATCCGCTCTCCCCTCCTCCGGGCAAAAGAAAAGACGACCTCCGCCAAGCGAAAGATCGTCTTATCCAAGAAAAAAGGGGGGGCTTGCGCCCCCCCTTGAAAGCATCGTTGTCGTAAAGACTAGAAGCTGTAAGCGAAGATCAGCTGGGCCTTCCAGGCGTCCTGCTTCTTGTAGGAATCGCTGCGGTAGCTGCGCTTCCAGGTGTCGTCGTCCACCAGGTTCACGATGTAACCCAGTTCCAGGTTGGCTTCCAGGTTTTCGTAGATCTGGTAGCTGTTGACCAGGTTGAATTCCAGCAGGCCATCGTTGGTGGTCAGGTAAGGACCGTCCTTTTCGCCGTAGCCGTCAGCATTGAAGTTCTGCCAGCCGTAGGAGCTGTTCACGTACTTAGCCATGGCCGGGCTGTTGGTGCCGCCCCAGTAGGCCACGCGGAAGGAGTGCTTCAGGTCTTCCACGAAGCTCAGGTCGTGGATGCGCAGACCGATACCCCAGGTACCGGCGTAGGTCATGTTGCGGTCATACAGGCTGTCGGAAGTGGACCAGCCGTAGTTGCCGTCGCCCATGAAGGACATGAAGTTACCGCAGCCGGAGATGCTGGGCATACGCTCGGAACCGTTCTTCACGTTGCCGTCGTCACCGGAAGCATACCAGCCGAAGATGCCGGGGGTACCCCAATCCATCTTGTATTCCACCAGGGCCTTGACCAGCCAGCCTTCACGCTTGGTGTCGCCCATGCGGAAGTCGGCAGCAGAGCCATAGCGTTCGGCCTGGTAACGGCCCATGGATTCCACGTAACCGTAGTTGATGTCCAGCTCGACGTTCAGCGGATCCCACAGGGTCAGGGAGATGGGCAGGCCGGCCCAGAACATGGAACCGTAAGCCTTGCCGGTGGTGGTATCATCGAACGCGTAACCCTTGTTATTGATATAACGGGCATACGGAGCGGTAGAGGTCAGGCCGTTGGTGTTGGCACCAGCCATGCCGTACATGGCCCAGGGGGTCACCTTCACGCCGTCGAAGGTCAGGGGCACCATCAGGGCGAACAGGTCCATGTTGTCATGGTAGTTCACGCGATCGGTGCCGGTGTAGTTGTCGTTGTAAGGACGGGCCCACATGGCGGTCAGAGCCACGTTTTCGTTGAACTGGTAGCTGGCGGTGATGGCAGCCACGTCGTCATCCAGGATGGCGGAACCACCGGCCACGTTAGGCAGCTGGATGCCCTGGATACCCATGCGGAACTTGAGGTCGGTGTTGGGCACCATCCAGTCGATGTAGGCGTTCTTCACTTCCACGATCTTCCGGTCAGCACCAAGGGCGCCACCATTGCTGTTCTTGCCCCAGTAGGTGTCACCGATTTCGAAGAACACGGTACCGGACAGGGCTTCGGAAGCCACGGCGTCCAACTGCAGGCGCAGACGCTGGGAAGCACCGAAGATATCATCGGTATCAGCGGCCTTGTTGTGGTTGCTGGCCTTGTTGTCCTTGACATGGCTCACCAGGGAGCCGTCACCGGCGGAGAAGCCCATCAGCCACTGGCCTTTGGCCTTGAAATCAATAGCGCTGGCGCCGGTAGCGGCACCCAGCAGCATGCCCGCAGCAAGAGCGAGGGTCATCAGCTTTTTCATGATAAAAACCTTCCTTCCTGAGAGAAATTTCCTGACGTGCATGGGACGTTCCTCCCCAGGGACATCCCAGCCAGACATAGCAAAAATGTATCCGTTTTCCACGTGAGTACAAATTTTGCTACGCAAGCATACGCATGCCCTTTCTCGCCGTCAAGAGGGAAAGGACAATTTTTTGAACCGTGTCATAAAGTGACAGGATCGGGCAATCCGGGATGGCGGAGGATTCTGCTGACGATTCTTTCAGCCCGGGCTGTGCGGATCAGCCCTTCAGGAGAAGGCTGCTCCACCATTCTCCAGAAAAACATCACATTACACAGTATATGCCCGTGCATCTCAGGCACGCTCTATCTGAAACAACAAAAGCCCCGCCGAAGCGGGGCTTGAAACCGAGGGGGCCGAAGCCCCCACGGTCGAACTTCTCAAGCCGAAGCTTAGAAGGAGTACACGAAGGACAGGTTCACGTTCCAAGCGTCGTACACGCCGTCGCCGCCCAGAGCGCTACGGCCGGGGTTCTTGCCCCAGGTGCTGGTGCTGTCATCCAGCCACAGAGCCACATAAGCGGCATCCAGCATGATGGTGAAGTTGTCGTACATCTTGTAGGTGTTGGTCAGGCCGATTTCCAGAGCGTAGTCGTCAGTGGTCAGATACATGGGATCGTAGGAGGTACCGTACTGGGTCACTCTCGCGGAATCCTTGAAGGAATTATGGCTCACGTACTTGGCCATCTTAGGAGCGTTGGTGCCGCCCATGAAGTTCACACGCAGGGTGTGCTTCAGATCTTCCAGGAAGCTCACGTCCTTCAGGCGAGCGCCGATGCCCCAGGTACCCACCATGGTGGAGCCCAGGATACCTTCACGGGCGATGTAGGGATTGCCGTTGAAGGCGAAGTTGGAGAAGCCGTTGTTGCCGTTGGCGCTCACAACAGGCATGCGCTCGGAACCGTTCTTCGGATTGTTGTCGTCACCGGTGGAGTACCAGCCGTACAGACCGGGAGTACCCCAATCCAGCTTGTATTCCAGCAGCAGGCTGGCCAACCAGCCTTCGCGGTTCATCTTTTCGTCAGCATAGGAAGCGGAACCGTAGTTCACATCCCAAGCGATGCGGAAGGGATCCCAGTAGGTCACTTCGCCGGTCACGCCAGCCCAGAAGGCATTGCCGTAGGTGTCCAGAGGATCGGTGCCGGTAAAGCCGGAGACCATGCCGGCGCTAGCACGACCCCAAGCATTGCCGCGATCATTCTCCAGGTTGTCGAACATACCGGGGCCCATGGCAGCGTACATGACCCAGGGGGTCACCTTCACGCCGTCGAAGGTCAGGGGCAGCAGGACAGCGAACATGTCCATGTTGTCCATGTAGTTCTTGTCGTAGTCCGTATCCCAACCGCTGCTGTAGCCACCGTTGTCATTGTAGGGGCGAGCCCAGAAAGCGGTCAGGCCAACGTTTTCGTTGAACTGATAGTTCAGGCTGATGGCGGCCACGTCATCGTCCATGATCTGGGAGGCATTGGTGGTGAAGCTGGGCAGAGCGATGCCCTGGATACCCATGCGGACCTTCAGGTCGGTCTGAGGCACCATCCAGTCGATGTAGGCGCGCTTCAGTTCCACGACCTTGCCGTCAGCGCCCAGAGCGCCGCCGTTGTCGTTGTCGCCCCACACCTGGTCACCGATTTCGAAGAACACGGTGCCGGACAGAGCTTCGGAAGCCACGGCGTCCAACTGCAGGCGAACGCGCTGGCGGGCTTCGAATTCGTCTTCGTTCTTGAAGCCGGAGTTGTTCTTGGCCTTGCTTTCACCAAAGTTGCCGTGCATGCCGTAGTCGAAAGACATGATCCACTGGCCCTTGGCCTTGAAGTCGATAGCGTTGGCGCCGGTAGCAGCACCCAGCATCATAGCGGCAGCCAGAGCGAGAGTCATAAGCTTCTTCATGATAATACCTTCCTTCATTACTTCCGCATCTTTCGATCCCATCCACTACGGGATCTTTTTCCCTTGCGGGACCCCATTCCTGACCTGTGCGGAGCGGGGCAGGAATCCCGGCCAATACGGCCGGAGCTAAAAGCTCATTTTTAAAAGCCCGCGGCAGCGACCTGCTTGTCCGTCGAACTTGTAAAAATTTTTAAACCCCTTTTATCAGTTTGTCAATATTAAGTGATAAAAAACGATATGAGCATACTTATTCTTGCAACATAGGAAAAAATACTCTTTTTTTACAGCATGATAGGAGATATCCACCTAAAGTAAGCATAAAAAGGCTTCCCATCAAAAATGGAGGGCTCACAGTCCTGAACGGTAGGATCCCGCCAGAGGAACACCGCACGTTATTTGGGCTTAGCCTCAAACTGCGTTCGGCAAGGGGCCCAACGGACAGGATTCCCCAAATCTGTCAAAGGGCTGCGAGGTACCTAGAAGATCTCACCGGCCAATATCGCTGGGGAGACAAGAAAGAAGCAGGACGGATCTGCTCTACATGCCAGACGGGCCAGACCACGCAGTCCGCCCCGGACTTCGAAAACGCCGGCAGCACCCGAAGCACTCCATATCATTTATTCCTTCCCGTACGGCTCCCTTGCGGTCTTTCAGACGTATCGGACACAACCGTCCAGGACGGCCATCCCATCCATAGGCGCACCGCAACATTAATATATGGACAAGTCGACATGACCGGGAAGCCCCGCCTCTTCCCGGAACATCTGCTCCTGTAAACGCTGTCCGCCGTGTCCCGTGTTTCCGGCCCTTTTCTTGCATTGACATAGATACGAGGAATGTATATGATTATATATTAAATTTTGTTGAACAATTCCAGCACATTACGAGGCAAATATGTTCACCAATCGCGGCAAGGCCCTGACTTTTGACGATATCTTGCTTGTCCCCAGCTATTCGGAAGTGACTCCCGACGCCGTGGACATCTCCACCTGGCTCACTCCTTCCATCGAATTGCGCATCCCCCTGCTCTCCGCTGCCATGGACACGGTCACCGAATCGGCCATGGCCATCAGCATGGCGCGTATGGGCGGCATCGGCATCATCCATAAGAACATGCCCATCGAACGCCAGCGCCTGGAAGTGGAACGCGTCAAGAAGAGCGAAAGCGGCATGATCCTTGACCCCGTTACCGTTTCCTCCCGCAACTCCGTGCAGGAAGCCCTGGACCTGATGGCGGATTTCCGCGTCTCCGGTCTGCCCGTCGTGGATGACGGCAAGCTGGTGGGCATCCTCACCAACCGTGACGTGCGCTTCATCGAAGACGCCTCCGCCATCCGCGTGGGCGAAGTGATGACCAGCAAGAACCTGGTCACCGTGCCCATGGGCACCTCCCTAGAAGAAGCCAAGCGCCACCTGCACGAACACCGCATCGAAAAGCTCCTCGTGGTGGACGAGAACGAGCGTCTGCGCGGCCTCATCACCATGAAGGACATCGACAAAGTCCAGAAATACCCCAACGCCTGCAAGGACAGCGCCGGCCGTCTGCGCGTGGGTGCCGCCATCGGCATCGGCCGCGACTGCGACGAACGCGCCGAGCAGCTCATCCAGGCCGGTGTGGACGTGCTCGTCCTGGACTCCGCCCACGGTCATTCCATGAACGTGCTCAAGGCCATCCGCAAGGTCAAGACCGCTTACCCCAACTGCCAGCTGGTGGCTGGTAACGTGGCCACCTACGAAGGTGCCCGCGCCGTGCTCGAAGCCGGTGCCGACGCCGTCAAGGTGGGCATTGGCCCCGGCTCCATCTGCACCACCCGCATCGTGGCCGGTGTGGGCGTGCCGCAGGTGACCGCCGTCATGGACGGCAGCCGCGCTGCCCGCGAGATGGACCGCTGCTGCATCGCTGACGGCGGCATCAAGTTCTCCGGTGACATCGTCAAGGCCCTCGTGGTGGGCGCCCACTCCGTGATGATCGGCTCCCTGTTCGCCGGTACCGAAGAAAGCCCGGGCGAAACCATCCTCTACCAGGGCCGTACCTACAAGATCTACCGCGGCATGGGCTCCATCGACGCCATGAAGGACGGAAGCTCCGACCGTTACTTCCAGGAACGCAGCAAGAAGCTGGTCCCCGAAGGCATCGTGGGCCGCGTGCCTTACCGTGGCCATGTGATGGAAGCCATCTACCAGCTCATGGGCGGTCTGCGTTCCGGTATGGGTTATGTGGGTGCCCGCACCCTCAACGACCTGTTCGAGAACACCACCTTCTGTGAGATCTCGGCGGCGGGCCTGCGTGAAAGCCATGTGCACGACGTCATCATCACCAAGGAAGCCCCCAACTATCGCATCGACAACTAGCCTCAGACCTGCGGGCGATCGCTGCAGCGACCGCCCGCATCCGTTTGGTGCTTGCATCCTGTTTTCCGGCAGCCAGGCTGCCCGTTCATGACATTATATAAAGGACGCCGTCCCTCCCGGGCGGCGTCCGCATACATTGCAAGGAACACTCATGGCGCACAGCAAGGTCATTATCATTGACTACGGTTCGCAGGTCACCCAGCTCATCGCACGGCGTGTGCGTGAAGCCGGCGTGTATTCCGAAATCCATGCCTGCAACGTCACCGCCGCCGAAGTGGCTGCTATGGCTCCTTCGGCCATCATCCTTTCCGGCGGTCCTGCCAGCGTGGGCGAAGCCGATGCCCCCACCCTGGACAAGGGCTTCCTGGAACTGGGCGTGCCGGTGCTGGGCATCTGCTACGGCATGCAGCTGCTGGCCCAGAACCTGGGCGGCGAACTGGCCCAGTCCCTGACCCGCGAATACGGCCCGGCCGACCTGACCCTGAAAGCCTCCTGCGCCTTGTGGGACAGCCTGGACAGCTCCAAGGCCAGCCGCGTGTGGATGAGCCACGGCGACAAGGTCAAGACTCCCCCGCCCGGCTTCGTGATCACCGGCAGCACCCCCACCCTCGAAGTGGCTGCCATGGCCGATGAAAGCCGCAAGATCTACGCCGTGCAGTTCCATCCCGAAGTGCACCACAGTGTGGACGGCGACGCCATGCTGCGCAACTTCCTGTTCAAGGTCTGCAACATCGTGCCCGACTGGAGCATGTCCAGCTTCGTGGAACGCGTGGTCAAGGAAATGGCCGAAAAGATCGGCGACAAGCACGTGGTCTGCGCCCTTTCCGGCGGCATCGACTCCACCGTGGTGGCCGTGCTGCTGCACAAGGCCATCGGCCATCGCCTGCACTGCATCTTCGTGGATAACGGCCTGCTGCGCCTCAACGAAGGCGAGGAAGTGGTCAGCTATCTGCGCGAGCACTTTGACCTGAACCTCAACTTCGTCCAGGCCCAGGATCGCTTCCTCGACCTGCTCAAGGGTGTGGAAGATCCCGAGAAGAAGCGCAAGATCATCGGCCACACCTTCATCGACATCTTCGACGAAGAAGCCAGGAAGCTGCCCGAAGTGGAATACCTGGCCCAGGGCACCCTGTACCCCGACGTCATCGAATCCGTGTCCCACAAGGGCCCCAGCGCCGTCATCAAGAGCCACCACAACGTGGGCGGCCTGCCCGAGACCATGAAGCTCAAGCTGGTGGAACCCCTGCGCGAACTCTTCAAGGACGAAGTGCGCAAGGTGGCCGCCGAGCTGGGCATGCCCGATTCCATCGTCTGGCGCCATCCCTTCCCCGGTCCCGGCCTGGCCATCCGCGTGCTGGGCGAGATCACCGAAGAACGCCTGAACATCCTGCGCCAGGCCGACAAGATCGTGCAGGAAGAACTGCGCGAGTCCGGCTGGTACCGCAAGGTCTGGCAGGGCTTTGCCGTGCTGCTGCCGCTGAAGACCGTGGGCGTCATGGGCGACGGCCGTACCTATGAGCACGTCATCGCCCTGCGCGTGGTGGACAGCGTGGACGCCATGACCGCCGACTGGGCCCGCCTGCCCGCCGACTTCATCGCCCGCATGTCCGGCCGCATCATCAACGAGGTCAAGGGCGTCAACCGCGTGGTCTACGACGTCTCCTCCAAGCCCCCGAGCACCATCGAGTGGGAATAATGCCGAAGCAGCAGGCTCCTTGTCCTGCTCCCGGCCACAGTGCCGGCGCACTGTGAAGACAGCATAAAAAAAGAGCTGACGGCTTGCCTGTCAGCTCTTTTTTTATCATGGCGCTGCAACGCTATGCCAGCTCGTCTTCCTCCACATCACGCAGCGCCTTGTTCCCCGCCGTTTTCCACTCTGTCCGGCCATTGGCGTTCCTGCCCAGGACGACAGCCGCCGCCAGAGAAGGGCTGGTGAAGATATGGTCTTTCACAAAATGGAAGTCCGCATCGACGATCCCTTTTTCGAGCAGACTGTCCCGCAGACGGCGCAAGCTCTCTGCCATGCTGGGGACCACGGGCGAAGCGATGGTCGATCCCTTGAGCACGGCAAAACCATCCGCCACGACAAGCCCTTTGGCGGCGGCCCCCCTGGCAGCATTGATGAAAAAGCAGGTCGGCTCATTCTGTTGCCCCACGCTGCTTTCTTCCAGGGTATCGAAAAGCTTGTAGCCCAGCGTATTGACGAGCAGACGGGCGTTGCTGATGAACTCCTGCAACATGGCCTCGTCATATTCCGAGATCGAGGAGCAGGTGGGGACCGTGCTGTTGATGATGACGGCTCTTCCCGAATCCTGTGCCAGGCAATAGAACCTGTTCTCAAGATATTTCACGTGCGCCTTGTTGAGCAGATTATCCTTGCTGATGACGACGATGGCATCGCTCCAGTAATCCGCATCATGCAGATGCTGCTTCAGACGTGTGCAGACTTTTTCCGCCTCACCGATGTAGACGGTATCCGTATTGTTCTCATCCTTCCCCAGCAGGAAATAGACGCCGGTGTTCTCGGCATCGGCCCGCTGGGAAAAGACAGAAAGTTCATTGCGCGAGACCTTGTAGATGCGGCCGTTCCAGTTGGAGAGCTCGCACATGATGCGACCATTGGGATTACCGTCAAAAATATACATCTGTATCGTTTTGCTGAATGCCACAGATGCTCCCCCTCATGATGGCAGGTGCTTTCAGGATATTTTTTGCCATGACAGTCTATCCTTCCCGGCCGCGGCATTCAACAGCCGCGTCCGTCTTCCCGAAGCAGTCCATCCCCTTATCCGCACCTGACGGCGATATCGAGCTATCATCGTCGCCCGCCGCTGGGCAGAGCCATGGAGCCCTTGTGACGCACAGCCCCGCTGGACTCCGCTTTCCGTTCCGGTACAGTACGCCCCTGTCCGGGCACATTTTCCTCTTGTCCTTGCCGAAGCCAGTCCCTATCCTCCCGAAAACATATGACGAGGCCAGCCCGTATCTTCGGGTATCTCCATAGAACACCGCATCCCTGTGAGCTTTCCATGTCACGCATCTTCCCTGCCCTTTTGCTCTCCCTGACACTGCTTTCCCCTGCCATGCCTCTCCAGGCGGCCGAAGGATTGCCCGCTACGCCGCAAGCCGCCGTGGACGCCCTGTCCCTGGAGCGGGACATCCATACCCTTATGCGGGACAAAAAGGCCCTGGCCGGTGTGGCCCTGCTCACCGAAGACGGCCTCTGCGCCGGTGTCCACATGGATGCGCCCTTCCCCCTGCTCAGTGTCATCAAGTTTCCCCTGGCTGTGGCTGTGCTGGAAAAGATGCAGCACGCGCAGGCCACACTGACGACCATGATCCCCGTGCGGGCGGAGCAACTCCACACCGGCACCCATAGTCCTTTACGCGACCAGCGTGGCCGCCGCGACATGGAAGTCAGCCTGGAGGATCTGCTGCGGTATACCGTCACTTTCAGCGACAACAACGGTTGCGACATCCTGATGGAATATGTGGGTGGCCCGGCCGTGGTGGAGGCCTGCGCCCGCCGTCTGGGGGCGGACAGCGTCTTCATCGGCCATAATGAAGACTGGATGCACCAGAACATCTACAACCAGTATGCCAACTGGGGCACGCCGCGCAGCATGGCCCGGATGCTGCTGGGCTTTTTCACTTCCCCGGATATCCCCCAGGAGCATAAGGACTTCATGACCGGCATCATGGCCGGAACGCCCGCCTTGCCCGGCAAGATCCTTGAGGGTCTGCCGCAGGGCCTGACCGCCGGACACAAGACCGGCTCTTCCGACAGGACGCCCCAGGGACTCAAGCTTGCGGACAACGATCTGGCCTTTTTCCGCCTGCCCGATGGGCGCTATGTGGCCCTGGCGGTCTTCCTCTGCAATTCGCTGGAACGCCCCGAGACGAACCTCTCCCTCATCAAGGACATCACCCGCCTGTCTGTGGACTGGCTGGCACGGCAGCCCATGCTGCTGCAGGGCGATACCGCGCGGCCCTGACATCCCGCATCGGGACATGAGGCCCTTTCAGGCAATATCCTGCCTTCATCCACAGGACGTCCTGCCTGCTGAAGAGTGGATGCGGCAGGCGGCAGGCGTACTTTACAAGGCCTGCGGGCTCAGGTAATTTTGCGTTTTAGCATTTCCGCGTCCATGACGCTCAGGACTAACAGCAGAGGAAGATATGTTCGGTATCGGCAGTACGGAATTTCTGGTTATCCTTCTTGTGGCCCTTGTGGTGCTGGGGCCCAAGAGTCTGGCAAGTGTTTCCCGCACCCTCGGCAAGGCCATGGGTGAATTCCGCCGCGTCTCCACCGATTTTCAGCGCACGCTGAATGCCGAAGTGGAGCAGGAGGAGCATCTCAAACTCAAGCAGGAAGCTGAAAAGGAATTTTTCAGCCCCGAAGCTCGTGCTGAACACGCGGCCAAAACAGCCGCCCAGACGCAGGCAACGGCCCAGCCCGCAGCCTCCCAGCCCCAGGCGGCACCCGCTGCCGCACCTGCGGCAACGGAGACCGCGGCCCGTCCTGCTGTCCAGCCGGAAGTCGCCCCCTCTGCCGCGCCCGTACCGCCTACGGACAGTCCTCTGGCCCAGGCCCTTGCCAAGGCCCAGGCCGAAGCCGGTAATGCCGCCACGCCTGCCAGTGGAGCAAAAGCATGAGCACCACCCAGGACAAACAGAATCTGACCGTCACGGTCACGACTCCCGAACAGGACGCTCCCCTCTCTTCTGCGGCCCCGCAAACGGTCGCAGCAGGCGAAGATCTGCCCGAAGCGGCTGCGGAAAAGGCCGCTCCTGTCATGGCCTCCGCTACGGAACCGGAACAGACGGTCCCCCTGACCGCACAGGAAGGCGCCGTGCCTCCTGCTCAAGACGGGGAAGCCGCCATCCCTGAACCTCCGGCGGACAGCCCTCTGGCCCAGGCACTTGCCAAGGCCCGGGCCGAAGCCGAAGAAGCCCCCGCCCCTGTGGAACAGCCTGCCGCCCCCGCTCCCGAAGCCCAGGCAGACGATGCTGCCCCCGCAGCGGCAGAAGCCCCTGCCGACCCGTTGCCGGATACGGCAGCTCCGGCTCCTGATGCCGTGGCCGCTCCCGCGCCGCAAGGTGGTGATGACGCAGGCCAGCCGCCCGTCCCGCCTGCCACGGCTGCTGCCGGTGCCGGCGGGACGCCCGAGCCCGAAGAAAAGACCATGGGCCTCATGGATCACCTCAACGAGCTGCGCTGGCGCCTGGTGCGCTGCTTCATCGCCGCCGGTGTGGGCTTCCTGCTCTGCTGGACGGTGGTCGAGCCCATCTTCAACTTCATCACGGCCCCGCTGCTCAGCGCCTTGCCCGCACACGGCACGGCCATGTACACCACCTTGCCCGAACCCTTCTTCGTGCGCATGTTCGTGGCCTTCGTGACCGGCCTGTTCGTGACCAGCCCGTACATCTTCTATCAGATCTGGGCCTTCATCTCCCCCGGGCTGTACGAGGAAGAGAAAAAGGGCCTGCTGCCCATCGCCCTGCTTTCCGCCATCTTCTTCATTGGTGGCGGCGTGTTCTGTTACTTCATCGTCTTCCCCTACGCGTTCAATTTCTTCCTGGGCTTCTCGTCCGAGCAGATCCAGGCCATGCCGCGCATCACGGACTACCTTGATTTCGTCATCAAGCTGCTCCTGGCGTTCGGCCTCATCTTCGAGATGCCCCTGTTCTCCTTCTTCCTTTCCCGCATGGGGCTCATCACGGCCCAGATGATGCGCAAGGTGCGTCGCTATGCCGTTCTGTGCATCTTTATCGTGGCCGCCATCCTGACGCCGCCGGACGTTGTCTCCCAGCTGCTCATGGCCATGCCCATGCTGCTGCTCTATGAGATCAGCATCCTCGTGGCTGCGGCCTTTGGCCGCAAGAAGAAGGAAAAGAAGGAAGAGGAAGAAGGGACGCCCGGCGATCCCGCTCCGGCCGACCCTGCGCCCGCCTCTCCCGCTCCCGAAGGACCGGACGGCACGACGGTCGCGGCCGCTGCCGCAGCTGCCGCCACGGTGGCTGCCATGAGCGATGACGACGCCCAGCGTATGCCGCCCGAAGAAGAAACGCCCGCCTCCGCCATGGAGACGGCCGAAAGCTCTACGGCCGAAGCAGCTGAAACGGAACGGACGTCCGAGGAACTCCCCGAAGGGGCTGAGGACCATCCTGCGGAGCAGGAAGGCCTCACGCCCGATGCTGCCGATACGGCCACACCTGCGGAACAGCAGGACGATCCCGCTTCCGTGGCGGAAGTCCCTGCCGCTGACGACGATCCCGCAACGCCTGCCAAGGACAAGGAATGATGATGGAAGCGACTCTGCCCCAGCGTTCGGCCCGGCATGCCCGTAAAAGCGCCGAGACCGACATCAGTCTGAGCCTTACCCTGGACGGCTCGGGCAAGACCGATATCCAGACCGGCTTCGGCATGCTGGATCACATGCTGACCCTGACGGCATTCTGGGCCGGAATGGACCTGCACCTGCGCTGTCAGGGCGATCTGCACATCGACGCCCACCACAGCGCCGAGGACATCGGCCTGGTCCTGGGCCAGGCCGTGCTGGAAGCCCTGGGGGACCGTGTGGGCATCGCCCGTGTGGGCTACGGCCGCGTCCCCATGGATGAGGCCCTGAGCGATGTCACCATCGACCTTTCCGGCCGCCCCTGGCTGGAATGGCGCGGTGATGAACTCCTGCCCCCGGTCATCGCCGGGGAGGAAAAAGACCTCTGGCGGGAGTTTTACAAGGCCTTTGCCAGCAGCGCCCGCTGCAACCTGCATGTGACCATGCATTATGGCAAAAATGGCCATCACCTTCTGGAATCCGTCGCCAAAAGCCTGGGCCTGGCGCTCGCCCAGGCGGTCCGGCGTAGCGGGAACGTCATCCGCAGCACCAAGGGAGGGCTGGATTGATGAAGAACCGTTTCCTGTGGATATTGTGTGCGCTTCTGTCCCTGCTGGTCCTGACGGGCGGCTGCAACCGCAAACCTGCCAGCACGGCGGACGTGCCGCGCTCGCTGTCCCATCAGTACAAGATCGCGGTGGCGCCCTTCACCCAGCCCCGCGACATCAGCCAGCTCATCATGGGCCAGCTTCCCCAGCCGCAGGCCCTGGCCGCCCGTGACGTGCTGATCGCCCAGGACCGCCAGCTGCGTGATGTTTTGTACACCACGACCAAACGTTCCTATGACTTCCTGCCCCGAACCCGTCCCCTGCCGGACCTGAAGCGTTTCCACACCTCGGAGCGTCCCCAGGCCCTGCCCCTGTGGGTGGAATACGCCCGCAAGACGTCGGCGGACATCCTGTTCATCCCGCAGGTCCTCACCTGGCGGGACCGTCAGGGCTCGGCGGCCGGTGTCACCGAACCCGCCCATGTGCGGCTGGAGTTCTTCCTGCTGAACATCAAGGAAGGCAACATCATCGGTCACTCTGTCTACGAGGTCGAGCAGCAGGGCCTGACGGAAAACCTGCTCAACGTGGGCGACTTCTTCAAACGCCAGGGCAAGTGGGTCACTGCTGAAGAGCTGGCCCGCGAAGCCATGATCAAGGCTGTAAAGGATCTGAACTTATGATTATCTTTCCCGCTGTCGACATCCAGGACGGAAAGGCCGTCCGCCTGAAACAGGGACGTGCCCACGAGAGCACCGTGTTTTCCCCCGATCCTGTGGCCGCTGCCGTGGCCTGGCGGGACAAGGGCGCCCGCTGGCTGCATGTGGTCGATCTGGACGGCGCTTTCGACGGTCTGCCCAAAAGCCGGGACATCGTGCGCAACATCTGCCGGGAGCTGGATATCCCCGTGCAGCTGGGCGGCGGCATCCGTGACGAACAGACGGCCCGTGCCTATCTCGAAGCCGGTGTGCAGCGCCTGATCATCGGTACCATGGCCCTGGAGCAGCCCGAAGCCTTTGCTTCCCTCTGCAAGACCTTTCCCGGGCAGATCGGGGTCTCCCTCGATGCCGAGGGCGGACGCCTCAAGACCAAGGGCTGGGTGGCCGATGCCGGTCTGAGCGTGGACGATGTCCTGCCCCGCCTGCAGAAAGACGGCGCGGCCTTCATCATCTATACGGATATCGAGCGTGACGGCATGCAGTGCGGCGTCAACCTGACGGCCCTGCGCCATCTGGCCGAGACCTCCACCGTACCGGTCATCGCCGCCGGTGGCGTGGCCACGCTGGCTGACGTACAGGCCCTGTACCCGCTCAGCACGCAGGCCAATCTGCAAGGTGCCATCAGCGGCCGGGCCCTGTACGAAGGTACGCTTGACCTTGTGGAAGCCAACGCCTGGATCGCTGCCCAGCAGTAGTTTTCAGGATACCGCAAACAGCAAAGGGAAGGAGATACCATCTCCTTCCCTTTTTTATGTCTTTGCTCACCCGATGCAGATGGGATGCCCGGCTCTAGCAGGATTCCTTTTCTGTCATCCGCGCTCGTGTCCCCTTGCCCGATTCTG
>ERZ1673738.698-NODE-698-length-57497-cov-13.261795_pt1 | contig 57497 bp, 49 predicted proteins | sample MGYA00580198_ERZ1673738 | MGnify/ENA primary metagenome ERZ1673738 (study PRJEB41218, sample SAMN15661784) | gut metagenome | host: Homo sapiens | place: Canada: London | collected 2015-08-20/2019-03-30 | study: EMG produced TPA metagenomics assembly of... | reverse complement strand
AGTTTTGAGTCGGCTTTTTTCGTTCCCGACAGCCCATAAGCCATGTGGATGTCAGGGGATTCCTTAAACAGTATTTCTGCCCTTTCCTTTTGTTTTTCCGTCTTCTTTTCCGCGGATTTAAACAAGAGGTATCTGCTTCTGGTATAATGAATAGTTCTTTGCTTTAAACTATTGATTTTGATTGCAGAAAATATGGTTTAGTTCTTTTATGTAATTCTTTTTTCCAACTACAAAGAATATTTCATTTTCGGGATTATTGATAGCGTACAGCAGTCCCTGCGGCAGTAACCATTAGCATACTTCCACTTCCCCCAACTGTTTCGTAGTCCAGATCTATGGCGATTACAGCGTTTGCACCCAGTTGTGTCGCATGATCGCTCATTTCTTTTAAGGCGGTTTCTTTTGCTTCGCGTAATACGCTTTCGTAAGAACCTGCGCGTCCTCCGACAATATCCCGGATGCCTGCGAAGAAATCTTTGAATACATTTGCTCCGATGATTGTTTCACCGGATACGATTCCGAAGTACTGGGTGATTTCTTTTCCTTCAATCGTGTTAGTTGTTGTGAGTAACATAGCTTTTTTATTTAATTGTTTAAGGACAAATATAAGATAAAGGGCGAACCAGTGTACTGATCCGCCCTTTGTTTTTATGTTTCTTTATATGAATTTATTTAACCGGTTGATCGGTCATGATAAATTCCAGCTTGCCGCCTTTTATGATGTCGGTGTGACTGATGAACAGGGTGTCGAGGATTTTGCCGTTCAGTTTAACCTCTTTGATGTATTTGTTGGCTGCACTGTTGTTTTTTACCAAGATCTCGAAAATACCGCCTTTTACATGAATAAGCGCTTTGTCGATCATCGGACGACCCAATGTATAGACCGGAATTCCCGGAGCGATCTGATAGAAGCCTAACGCACTCATTACATACCAGGCGGACATCTGTCCGCAGTCCTCATTTCCAATGATACCGTCCGGTGCGTTTGTGTAGAAATTTTGCATGATCTGATCCAGGCGCTCTTGCCCTTTCCAAGGAGAATCCGTCCAGTTATATAAATAAGCCATGTGATGGCTCGGCTCGTTGCCGTGCGCATATTGGCCAATCAGTCCGGTGATATCTCCGGAGGCTTCTTCACCATCAACTTGGGAAGAGGTGGTGAATAATGTGTCCAAGCGTGTTTCCAGCTCTTTTTTACCACCGATCGTGGAGATAAAGTTGTCCATATCATGAGGTGCAAAGAAACTCCATTGAAAGGCATTCCCTTCGGTATAATCGCTCTTCATATGGGAAGAATAACGGGGATTGAACGGTGTACGGAAAGAACCGTCACCCATCACCCCGCGCATCATCTTCGTCTCCGGGTCTAAGTAGCGTTTGTAGTATTCTGCCTTTGCTGCATACTCTTTTGCCAGTTCCATATTTCCTGCTTTAACGGCGATTTGGGAAATACACCAGTCATAGTAGGCCATCTCTAATCCCCAGGAAACAGATTCGGGAACCGAGTCGGCCGGGACAAAGCCGTATTTCTCCTTATAATAGGGGTGGCGGGTAATCAAATCCAACTCACGTGTTCCTTTGAACTTCTCTGCCAGATCGTTTCGGTAGACAGATGAACGGGCGCCTGCTTCGGCCCAAACGTTCAGATCACCTTCTGCCAGGTCTTTAGTCACTAAATCTGCCAGTACAGAGACTGCCGGATAACCTACCATGCAACCTGTATAGCTGGAAGCTAACGGCCATTTCGGAAGGATTCCTCCTTCTTTATATCCTTGCACGAGCACTTTTCCCCAATCGGCAGCCCGTTCTGGTTGGATAATCGTCATCAATGGATGCAAAGCGCGGAAAGTATCCCAAAGTGAGAAGACAGAATAGTTCACATAACCTGGTTCCGCCCGGTGCACCTTCTTGTCCATTCCTAAATAGCGCCCGTCCACATCCTGATAGGCATAAGGTGCGATCATCGTGTGGTAGAGAGCTGTGTAGAAGTTCACCATCACTTTCGGATCGGAGCTTTCGATCCGGATATCGTTTAAAGCTTTGTTCCAGATACGTGCAGATTCAGCCCGTGTAGCATCGAAATCCCATCCCGGCAGTTCGGCCAGCATGTTTCTCTCTGCACCGTCCGTATCGACAGGAGAGATCGCCACTTTTACATACAGTGGTTTGTTGCTCTCCGCAAATTTGTAATGGAATTTCAGATCGTCTGGTGTGTTGAGACGCAAGAACAGCGAATCTTTCCGTAAATTTCCGTCGATATACTGGTATAGTGTTTCGATCGGCTCCGAGAATGTGATCCGGTAAGAGACAGAATGGAAATGTGCCCATCCCTGCGTCCTGACAGTCCCCTCCACCGTCGAATCGTTTACAAAAAGATATTCGTTCCCTACTAACTTATGTCCCCAGTTCGGTTGCAGCACATGACCGAGATCGAGAAGGACACGGCGGTCCTTCGGATTATCGTATGTGTATTTATGGAATCCGACACGGTCCGTACTGGTCAACTCCACATTAATTCCGAAATTGTCGAGACGTACTGCATAATAGCCTGGCGTTGCTTTTTCCGTCTCTTTCTTGAAAATCGCAACCGGTTTGATCGAGTCACCACCGGAGAAAGGTAGGATCGCCACATCTCCCAAGTCGCCGATACCCGTACCTGATAAGTGTGTATGGCTGAAAGCATATATTTGGTTGTCATCATAATGGTATCCGCTACTGGCATCCCAGCCCATGATATGTGTGTCGGGGCTGACCTGTACAAGAGCAAACGGACGGGTAGCACCGGGAAAGGTATGCCCGTGAAAGCCTGTTCCGATAAATGGGTTCACATATTGAATTTCATCTCGTAGTTGTTCCTCGTCGGACGGTTGGTTACAGGCTGCCAGAAGTCCGACCACTGCAGCCTGAAGGAATAGGATTGTTTTCTTCATGTTATATTATCTGTGTTTTATCTCCTAAATGAATAAATCGTTATTTTTGACTTTACAAATATAATGAAAAAGAACAATATACGTATATGTCCTGCTTTTCTTCGGGAAAAAGTTCGTAAAATTTGTAACTGTCCCCGTCCTCACTCTTCTTTTGTGACAGAGATGAGAACGGATGAATTCATAAAACGTATTTTGACTTTAAAGGATAACTTGTTCCGGGTTGTATTCCAGATCACGGGAGACCACAATTTGTCGGAGGAGATCGTGTAGGACTCTGCTAAAGATGCATTATTCTATTTATTCTTATCCTGACTACTTCATTTATATTCGATAATGCTTATCTTTGAAGCGCTAAGTCTAATTTAATCCTATTTTATTATGAAGACGAATATGGGAAAAGTATTTACTACGCTTCTTTGTATGATGATGTGTTTATCACTTTATGCGCAGGAATTTACTCTCGGCATGGTTGTTGGTTTGTGGAATTTCTCGGCTCCCGATGCTCCTTACGGTTATCAGAAAGGAACTTGCCAGATCAAGAAAACTGGTGAAAACCTTTCCGCTGTTTTCACGATCAACGATACGGAAATGACCGTGAAAGAAATCAAGAAAGAGAGCGATACCTATAAATGCAATTTCTATGTAGATGGAACCTATGTTTCACTCACTTTCATACAGGAAGGCAAGAATAAACTGACAGGGAAAGCAAATGCAGAAGGTATGGTAATCCCTGTTACATTCACTAAAATAGTTAAAGCTGTCCAAGCACGATAATCTTTTTTTATCTATGTTTACTGTCATTGGTATTATGTTCGCGGGTATTGCCGCAGGCTATCTTTTGCGCAAAATCGAACTTTTGCAAAAGATCGGCAAACCTATTTCTTATACGATCCTTTTGCTTCTTTTCCTTTTGGGAATATCTGTCGGTGCGAATAAGGATATTGTCGATAATCTTGCCACGTTGGGCGGTCAGGCATTCCTGCTTGCCTTGGCTGGTACGGTAGGGAGTGTATTGGCTGGCTGGGGAGTCTATTGTCTGTTTTTTAAAGAAAGGAGTTGCGGATGAAAGGAAGTCTGATCGTTGTAGGATTTTTTGCGCTTGGTTGCTTGTTGGGATGGAGTGGCTGGCTGCCCGATGTTGTCATTGAAAACGACATTACGGTATATGTCTTATACCTGCTAATGTTTCAGGTCGGGCTCAGTATCGGTAGTGATAAGAAGCTAAAGGATATTCTCGGCAGTATTCGTCCGAAACTGCTTTTGGTCCCTTTGGCTACGATTGCCGGGACACTGGTCTTTTCGGCTTTGGTCGGTCTGTTGCTTACGCAGTGGAGTGTATTTGATTGTCTGGCGGTAGGAAGCGGTTTTGCCTATTATTCTCTTTCGTCTATCTTGATTACCCAATTGAAGGAACCTTTTTTGGGTGTCCAACTCGCCACAGAATTAGGAACAATCGCTTTAATGGCAAATATCATGCGCGAGATTATGGCTCTTCTCGGTGCGCCTCTTTTTGTCAAATATTTCGGCCGGTTGTCTCCTATCTGTGCTGGAGGTGCCACGACTATGGATACGACCTTGCCTATCATCACTCGTTATTCGGGAAAAGACCTTGTTTTCATTTCAATTTTTCATGGGATTATCGTAGATTTTACGGTTCCGTTTTTTGTGTCGTTCTTCTGCTCGTTTTAGATATGGTTCCTTTTTTGTTGAAATACGTGACTTATTTTGCTTCAAGCAGGCAGAAAAAGTGCTGAAGATTCCCGTTTACAGGCTTTTTACACCCGGATGTGAACGGTCTTGACACCCGAGTGTGAATGATATCGAGACCCGGGTGTCAATGGGTTTATCTTATTATGTTATTGAAAATAAGTAATGTGAAGAAAAATGTTGGACAGGCGGTTAATGATAGTATGATAGATGAAATAGGCATCCATCATACCTACTATCATTGCTTGAGTTTATTGATATTCAATAGATAAAAGACAATTAGTGATAGTATGACAGTTAAATGTAACTATGTTTTATCCCTTCTGTTTATGTTCGTAGAGAAATAATGAAGTCATATTATCGGGTGAAGGCAGAACTGGTAATGCTTTCGTTTGGATAAACATTGAATCTTATAAGTACGGCAAAAAGTGAAGGATAAGTACGTGAATTGCGTACAAAAAAGAACGGCTCCCGTTCCATAGCTGTGGATGAGAGCCGCTTTGAGATCGCACATAATATTACTTTTGTACCTCTTTCAACATCTCTTTTACCGCCTCTTCCAGCTGGTGATCTTCGCCTCTTAGCTGTGATTCGGGGGAGTTGTAGACTTCGATGTCAGGTTCGAGTTGTTGGTTTTCGAGATAGCGGCCCTGCATATCTTGCATGCCGACTTGCGGGATACCGAAAACGATTGACGGGTCAATTTGGGTTTCCCACCATACGGCAGTCATCGTTCCCGGTACGGGAGCGCCGATCAGTTTGCCGATTTTCAACGTCTTATATGTCCAGGGAAAACCGTGGGCGTTCGAATAATTGTCTTCGCACATCAGTACGCATGACGGTTTCAGCCATCTGTTAAACGGATCGTTTCCGATGAACTGTCCGCGCGGAGTGAATTTAGCATACAGTTCTCCACTCAACAAAATTGCCAGGTCCTCATGAAGCCAACCGCCACCGTTATGGCGCGTATCGACAATCACGGCTTCCTTCTCGCGGCAACGACCTAACAGCTCGGAATAGGTATCGCGGAAACTTTCGCTGTTCATGCCTTTGACATGTACATATCCGATCTTTCCGTTCGACAGCTTGTCGACCATCTGGCGCTTCTGTTCCACCCAACGTTTGTAAAGCAAATCGGATTGTGTGCCGTAGGTGATCGGTTTGACTTGTTCTTCGAAACGTTCTTTGGTTGCCGGATCGTAAACGGACAGTAGTACCTGCTTGCCGGCTTTGCCGCTTAATAGCGGATAGTAATCTTCTCCACTCTTGATATTCGTGCCGTCTATCTTTTCGATGATGCAGCCAGGCTTGATCTTGGTGTCGGCTTTTGTCAACGGGCCTTTGGCGATGATTTCTTCAATCTTCAAACCGTCGCCTGTGTAATTGTTGTCATAGAAAGCGCCCAAGCTAGCTGTTGCTGGTGCGGAAGATGCAGAGCGGTAGCGTGCACCGGTATGTGAACCGTTTAGTTCGCCTAACATTTCAGAAAGCATTTCTGCGAAATCGTAGTTATTGTTGATATGCGGAAGAAATTTTTCGTATGCCTTTCCATATCCGGCCCAATTGATACCATGTATTTTGGGATCGTAGAACTTGTCTAATACTTGGCGCCAGGTGTGATGGAATATATATTCGCGTTCTTTCGCCGGGCGATATGAAAATTCGGCTTTGAATGCGATCGGTTTCGTTTTGCTGTCCTTGATTTCGATCTTCTTCAACTGGCCTCCCGAAACGAGGAAAATGTTTTCGCCTTTCTTGTCGGGGAACATCGTTCCACCACCGACACCTTTGATCAGTAGTTTGGTGGTGTTCTCCTTGAAATTGTGTTCCCATAGGTCGTAACCGTTTTCGAATGCGGCGCAATAATATAGCTTGTCGCCTTTCTGCGTCAGGACGGCGTCACCTAAGAATGACGAGTTGACGGTCAAGCGCATGATACGGTCTTTACGATTGGCCAAGTCGAATTTAAGCGGTTCGACCGGCTTATCTGCTTTTTCGTCTTTCTTGTCATCGTCTTTATCCTTGTCTTTCTTGCTGTCCTTGTCTTTTTCGTCCTTATCTTTGTCCTCTTTTTCTTCGTCCAACAAAGCTTGTTCCTCTTTGGTGAGGCGGAACTTGTCGTATGCTTCGCCGTCGAAGAACATGATGTAAATATCATCTTCTGCTCCCCAACTGCCATGACTGCGATAACCGGCCCGGTCAGACGACCAGATCATCGCTTTTCCATCCAGCACCCATTTGGCGTTGTTGTCGGAGTAGCCGCTTTCGGTCAGGTTGGTCATTTCGCCGCTGCCGTCCGCTTTCACCAAAACGATGTCCGTATTGTTCCATCCTCCGATCGCGATATATTTAGCGAGGAACCATTTGCTGTCGGGTGACCATTGATAATATTGATCGCCGTCGGCATACGAATAATTATATTTACCATCCAGGACGGTGCGTACCTGTTTGTTTTTCAAATTAATCACGCGTAGAGTCGTACGGTTTTCCAAGAAAGCGACTTCCTTTCCGTCCGGAGAATACATCGGCTGGAAAGAGGTCTGCGAATTTACCACCAACGGTTCTTCTTTCAATTCCTGTGCGTATGTGAAATATTTGTCGTTCTTGCGTACCAAGCTGCTTTGATAAACGCCCCAGGTTTCGCCCCGTTCGGCCGAGTAAACCAATGAGCGTCCGTCTGGGCTGAAATCGAGATCGCGCTCCTGCTGCGGTGTGTTGGTGATTTGTTTGGTAGTTTCGTAGTCGACCGAGGTTACATATACATCGCCGCGCACGATAAAAGCGACTTCTTTGCCATTAGGGGAAACTGCGATATCGGTGGCTCCGCTTGCCTTGAGTTGATGGATCAGGTCGTTCTCCACCTTATCCGAGATGATCTGTACATCCACTTTCTTAGGCTGTGTACCCTCTTTGACCGTATAGATTTCGCCATCGTATCCGTAACAGAGGTTGCCGTTGTTGTCGGAAGTTAGGAAACGGACGGGATGCATGGTATGATTGGTTATCTGCCGGCTATTTCTGCCGGTCAGGTCGTTTTTGAATATATTGAAACTTCCTTTTTCTTCACTCAGATAGTAGAAGGAAGAACCGTCTGTCGCCCATACCGGATTACGGTCTTCTCCTTTAAAGGAAGTTATTTTTTGGAAGGAGTGTTCCCGATCGAGGGTGCACAACCAGATGTCCCGTGTGATGGAAGACTGGTGGTGTTTACGCCAAGGATCTTCATATCCCTTCTTGTCTTGGTATAAGAGTTTGTCACCCTTCTTGTTCAAAGCTAGGCTTTCCATGGCGAGGGAAGAATAGAGTTCGGGGCGCCCTCCATTGATACCGATCCGGTAGATTTGTGGAAATTGCCCGGAGGGGAATTGGCTGTCTTTCGCATCCTGCTGGATCGCGGCCGAATAGAGAATGTGCTTTGCATCACTGAACGTTTCCGGATATTCATTTGCGGAGTGAGTGGTCAACTGTTTCGGGCTGCCTCCTTCCATATCCATGATGAAGATATCGAAATTTCCGTTCCGGTCAGAAGCAAACGCGATCTTGCTGCCGTCAGGCGACCAGATCGGGCGCGTATCGTGAGCCGGATGGGTTGTTAACTGGGTAGCTTTGCCACCGTTTGCCGGAACGGTGTAGATATCGCCTTTGTAAGTAAAGGCGATCGTTTCACCGTTTGGAGAAATTGCCGGATAGCGCATCCATAGCGGATCATTTTCGGCCAGCACGTTTGCCGTAAACAGTAGTGCTGAAGTTAGGATAAATAATGATTTCATGCTTTGCGTTTTTATGGGTGTAAAGATACGGTATTATTATAAAAAAAGATAGAAATAAACTTAATAGTAGCTGTTTAGTAGTTTATTTCTATCTTTACGAACTCAAAGTGAGGGGTGAAAGAGGTGAATATGCATGAAACAGAGATACATAGCAATACTATAGAAAAACTTAAACGTGGTTCCTATGAGGCGTTCGATACATTATATGATATGTACGCGGATTCTTTGTACGGTTTCGCCTTGCTGCATACGAAATCATCTGTCCAGGCGGAAGATATCGTACAGGATACGTTCCTCAAGCTGTGGAACATGCGTGCCTCCTTGTCTGTTGAAGGCTCTTTCAAATCCATGTTGTTCACGATTGCCAAGAACCATGTGATCGATGTTTTCCGCCAACAGATCAACCGTCCGGATTTTGAAGATTACATACGCTTTTGTGAAGACGAACATCTTTTGGATAACACTTCCGTAGAAAAAATATATTACGATGACTTTATCGACAAGCTGGCGATAGCTAAGCAAAAGCTGACCCCCGCGCAGCGGAACATTTTTGAAATGAGCCGTGAAGAGGGAATGAGCAATGCCGAAATAGCCGCTCTTTCGGATATTTCCGAGCAAACGGTAAAGAATCATTTGTCCGCAGCGTTAAAGATTCTGCGTGAGGAACTCCGGAAATATAATTATCTTTTCGCCTTTTTCATATAAGAAAACTTGAGAAGCTTGCTTTCCTTTCTCCAAGCGGCTCTTGGAGTTCCAGATAGTTTCAGCGCTTGGAACTAAAAGTTCGTACGGTGAAACAGAAAGTTTCGCTAAAGGAAACTTCGAGCGTATTATAGGGGAAGAAACAGGAATATGCTTTAGAACATATAAAAACGCCTGGTACTTTTTCGGTACTCCTTCGTGTAACTATAAACAAGCAACAAATTATGACCGATTTATTTGATAAATTATATTCTCAATTCTTAAGGGGAAAGACCAACCGGAAAGATTTCGAGGACTTCAAGGTGTCCTTGAATCATCTTTCGGACCAGGAACTGGCCGAAAGGATGGAAGCGTTTTGGAATGAGAATACGGTTTATCCGTCTATGGAAGTCGGTCGTAAGCGGGAAATTCATCGGAGACTTCGTCTGCAGATACATCCTCCTAAAATCTCCATACGCTGGTCCCGTATCGTGGCGGCGGCGGCCGTGATTGCCGTCTTGTCCGTTACGGCGTGGAACTTTTCTCTTTTGCATGAATTGCAAAATGCGAACTCTTCTTTCTTGGCGGAAGTTCCGGCCGGAGATAAGGTGCAGTTGACCTTGCCGGATAAGAGTTCTGTCAAATTGAATTCGGAAAGCTCTTTGTCCTACGCCTATGTCAACGGAAAGCGTGTCGCCCGTTTGAAGGGCGAGGGGTACTTCCAGGTTTCCAAGGACAGGAAACATCCGTTTGTCGTGCAGGTCGGCAATTTGAATATCGAAGTGCTGGGGACTTGCTTCAATGTCTATTCGTATGAGGAGAATGACTTTGTAGAGACTTCCTTGATTGAAGGCTCCGTGCGCCTCTACGATTCCAAGTCGCCTTCTGAAAGTTTTATCCTGAAACCGTCGCAGAAAGCGATCTATTCGAAAAATAATGGGAAAATCAGTTTTCACAATACAGACAATGTAAAAGAAACCGCGTGGACGCAAAATCATCTGGTGTTCGAATCGGAGAAGTTGGGTTCGGTGTTCCAAAAGATCGAAAGATGGTATGGTGTGCATATTGACCTGCTATGTCCGGAGATTGCGAACGATCAGATTTCCGGTTCTTTTAAGGACGAACAACTTCCGTATGTCATGGAAGCTTTGAAATTTCAATATGGATTTAATTATAAGATCATAGGAAATAACGTTACGATTAATAAGCCTAATCAATCAAAAATAAAATAAGCCTATGGGATGAACAGGTGAAATCTAAGAAAAAGTGTTTTTAAAAATCAATTGTTTAATTTTAACTTAAGTCTATTTATCATAGTCATGAAGAAAGTATTTCGGAGTACAGCACTCCTGTTTTTGTGTACAACCATGTACGCACAGGACATTTCGCAAACAATGTCGATGAATTTGCAAAATGTCACATTGAAAGAATTTTTTAAGAATCTGGAGGCACAAACTTCTTTTTCAGTTGTTTACCGGGATATTATCCTGAGTGAAAATCCTGATGTAGTCGTTTCTGCTTCCAATCGCCCGTTAAAGGATATCCTGTCTCAGGTACTGGAAAAACACGGCCTTTCCTACAAAGTGAGCAATAAGACGATCGTTATCGTTAAGGCAGAAGCGCAGGCTCCCGTGAAACAGCGAAAAACCAAGAAGATATCTGGTGTGATTACCGATGAAACAGGTCTTCCGGTGGCTGGAGCGAATATCGTAGTCAAGGGAACGACTAATGGGACCATCTCAGATATGGATGGAAACTTCTCTTTAGAGGCTGCTCCGGGGGAAATGCTGGAAATATCCTATATCGGTTTTTTGCCTATGGAAGTAAAGATCGATAACAAGAATACGTTTGACATCCTGATGAAAGAGGATGCACAAGGTTTGGATGAAGTTGTCGTGGTCGGTTATGGTACGGTAAAGAAAAGAGACTTGACTGGAGCTGTCGCCTCTGTCAATGCTGCCAAGATTTCAGCTGTCCCGACCTCTACGGCATCGGAAGCCTTGCAGGGACGTATTCCGGGGGTTGTCGTTTCAAACGCCAACTGGTCGCCGGGCTCTACTCCGAACGTGATGATCCGTGGTAAACGTTCGATCACGGCAAGCAATGATCCGTTGTATGTGATTGATGGTGTTCCTGTTACTGGCGGTATTGGCGAAATCAGCCCGTCGGATATAGAGTCGATGGAAGTGTTGAAGGATGCGTCGGCAACAGCAATCTATGGTGCTCGTGGTGCGAACGGTGTTATCCTGATTACGACCAAGCAGGGGAAATCAGGCAAGACGCAGATCGATTATAACGGATATGTCGGGGCTCAGACAATTTTGAACCAGCTCGATTTCTGGGATGGTCCGGAATATGCCGAATATACGCGCGAGTCTTATCGCAATACGAGCAATAATTCGATCCGCTACAACTCGGATGTGGCTTCAAGGGAGCAGGATATGGTTTGCCCAGGATTTACACGCGACCCGTCGATCATGGAATCGGTCATGATGGGTTGGGGTGACGATGGTGTCTATTATCCGTCCCGTGTGCGTACGACCCGTTACATGGATCATGTAACCCGTACCGGTATGGTGACCGACCATCAATTGAGTATCCGAGGCGGTGGCGAACGGACGAACTTCCTGGCTTCCGCTACTTACAATAAGAATAACGGTATTTTCAAGGATGAGGATTATGAACGTTATTCGATCCGTTTGAATCTAAACCACGAAATCAACAAATATGTGAAGATCGGGGCACAGACGCAATATTCGCATGCCATTCAGCAACGTGGGGCCGGACTCGCCGGTGGTTGGCGTTTAAGCCCGTTGGCACAGTTATGGGATGAAAACGGCGAGATTATTCCGCTACCGGGTTCTTATAATGTATATAATACGATGATGGACCTTGTTCCGGGTGCTGTGGATCGTCCGTTGAAGACTACCCGTTATTTAGGCAGCTATTCTTTGGATATCAAACTGCCAGTCGACGGTTTGAAATTCCGTTCGAATTTGGGTATCGATGCCCGTACCGTGCAGGACTACGAGTTTCGTTCCGCCGAAACCAGCAACCGGGGCATGGGTACTTCATACGCAAAGAACGCAGTGGATAAATACACGATGTTTACGCTGGAAAATATGCTTTTTTACGATAAGACGTTTAATGACAAGCACACGCTGGGTGTGACTTTGTTGCAGTCTATCCAGGAAGATAAAAAGGAAAATGTGAATGTTGCAATGGAGAACCTGCCGGCTGATAATCTGAAATATTATGATTTAGGGTCGGGATTGGTGACCAACACGATTGGCAGTTCGATGATTAAATGGAATATGGCTTCCTTCATGGGACGTATCAATTATAACTATTTAGGACGTTACCTGTTGACGGTTTCTGCCCGTTATGACGGTTCGTCCCGTCTGGCTGACGGACACAAGTGGGTGCTTTTCCCTTCTGCCGCATTGGCATGGCGTATCAATGAAGAATCTTTCATGTCGAGTACATCCGGATGGTTGGATAACCTGAAACTAAGACTTGGTTTTGGTAAGACTGGTAATTCGGCTGTAGATCCTTACCAAACGAAAGGTACGTTGTCGTTGATCCGTTATCCGTTTGACAATGGTGGAACTCCAACGATCGGATATGCCCCGAATGCGATGGCGAACAGTCTGTTGACTTGGGAAACGACGGATCAGTGGAATTTAGGTATCGATTTCGGTGTGTTGAGAGGACGTATCAACGGTACGATTGACTTGTATATGCAGAATACACATGATTTGTTGCTGAAACGCCAGTTACCGGTTGTTTCCGGTTTTCCCGATGTGCTGTCGAATGTGGGTAAAACGCGTAATAAGGGTATAGAAGTTTCTATCAACTCTATGAACATCAATTCGAAAGACTTCCAGTGGACAACTGATTTGATGCTGTCTTCCAACAAGGAAGAAATCGTTGAACTGTATAATGGCAAGAACGACGATATCGGTAGCAAATGGTTTATCGGCCAGCCGGTGAATGTTCATTATGACTACCGGAAAGTAGGTATCTGGCAGAACACGGAGTCAGATCTTGCCGAGATGGCAAAATTCGCCGCCAACGGTACAGAGTTTGCTCCGGGCGATATCAAGATACAGGATGTGAATGGCGACTATAAGATTACGGATGCCGATAAGCAGATTCTGGGAAACCCACGTCCGAAGTTGATTGCCAGTATGGTGAATACTTTCAACTATAAAGGTTTCGACCTGTCGGTCTTTTTATATGCGAGTTTCGGCGCTATGTTGTATAACGACATTTATGCACTGGAACATTGCGGACGTAACGGTGGTGTGAAAGTCGACTACTGGACACCGAATAACCCGACGAACGCTTATCCTCGTCCGAGTATCGATGAGGAGCGCCCGATTTACATCACATCCACTTATTATGAAAAAGCGGATTTCTTGCGTGTAAAGACAATGACATTGGGATATACCTTGCCGAAGACCTTGACCAATAAGTTCCTGGTGGAGAAACTGCGTGTTTATTTTACAGCCCAGAATCCGTTTATCTTTACCAATTATACGGGTATTGATCCGGAAGCAGCTAAAGTAAATTCGGCCGGTAATCCTGAAACTAACGGTAGTGGTTTCGGCACTCCGAGTGTCAGTTCCTGGATTTTTGGTATAAACTTGACTTTGTAATTTTAATCTTAATAAATCAAAGAATGAAAATGAAATCTGTATATTGCTATATGCTGGCAGGTCTGATGTTATCTGCTTCAAGTTGCAGTAGTTGGTTAAGCGAAGACGATGCACCGGTGATGTCGTACGATTATTATGAAACGGAAGCCGGTGTAAATGCAGCCATTACGGCAGCTTACGGTTTCCTTCGTTGGGGAGTTGGTGGTGAACGTTTCGATGTATTGACCGAATTAGGAACCGATTTGTTCACGGAAGGGGAAGATGGTAGTAATCGTGAATCGTATAATAAATATGCGACACAGTTGAATCCGGACGACGGTATTCTGTATGAAATGTGGGAAAATCACTACAAAGGGATTAGTGATGCCAATATCGCCATGCAGAAGATTCGGGATTCCCAAGACTTGTTGGAGAGTGTGAAAATACAAAGTTATGCCGAAATGCAATTTATCCGCGCCTATTTATATTTTGATTTGGTGCAGCAGTTCGGGCGTATTCCTTTGGTCACGGAAGGTAGTTTCGAGATTCGGACGGACTTCAAGCGTGCTCCGATCGCTGATGTTTATAGTGTTATTATCAGCGATTTACGTAATGCCGCCGAAAATTTACCGGAGAAGGCTTCTGTTTTAGGACGTGCCACACGTTACTCAGCTGCCCATTTGTTGGCGAAGGTTTATCTGACTCGTGGTAGCGCAGTCAAAGATGCGCGTGGTCAGAAAGCGACAGATATGGATAGTACGCTTTATTATGCTGAGCAAGTGATTAACAGTGGGGCTTATGCTTTGCAAGAAAACTTCTCCTCTCTGTGGGATATCAAGAATCAGGGGAACTCCGAAGCTGTGTTTGCCGTGCAGTTCACAACCGAGCCGATGTTTAACGGAGATGGTAACAAGCAGCACCTCTATTGGCTGTCTTGGTATGAAGATCAGCCGGGTATGTTGAGAGATATTGAAAACGGTCGTCCGTACCGTCGTCACGTGGCGACAAAGAAAACGATGGACGATTTATTCGATCGTTTGCATGATTCACGTTTTTATAAGAGTTTCAAATGGGTCTACTATGCAAATAATGTAAGCACGCTGCCTGTTTGGGAGTCGCTTTCTTATGACGGAAACGTCTATTTTACGCCGGATCCTTCTAAAGGGCAAATAGAGGGCGAGTTGAAATTCCAGCATGGCGATACGGCGATTTATTATACGATGCAGGAAACAGGGCTTGCTTCTAATAGTGACGAGATGCGGAAATTGCGTGCTGACTATACTTATTCTTATTTCCCTCGCGAAATGCATTCGATCCGTTATTTTCCGTCACTGGTGAAATACCTTGATCCGAGCCGTCCTTCTGTGTCTGAAGAAAAGGGGTCTCGCGAATGGGTGCGTATGCGTTTGGGAGAAACGTATTTGTTGGCAGCGGAAGCTGCCGGTCGTAAAGGTGATTTCGACAAGGCTGCTGAATATATCAATGTGATCCGCAAGCGTGCCGCTTGGGCCGAAGGTGAGCAAAAAGACCAGCAGATCTGGCTTTTCGAAGGTGGAGTGAACGATACGAAGAGTACGTATGATGCACTTAAAGTTTCTCCGGCTGATCTACAAGGTGATTTTATCGAATTTATTCTGAACGAACGCGGACGTGAATTATTGGGAGAAACTAATCGTTGGGAAGATTTGGTTCGTTGTGAACTGCTGTATGATTGGGTGAAGAAATACAATCCGGATGCAATCTACATTAAACCGTATCACAAACTTCGTCCTATCCCGCAGAAACACATCGACCGTCTGAATCCTGTTGGCGAGCTCAGTGAAGAACAGAATGAAGGTTACTATTGATGTCTGTCTTAAGAGATAAAGCGATATAAAAAGTAGGTATTAGTTAAAAGTGGCCGGCTACAATGGAATAGATGATATTCCGCCGTAGCCGGCTTTTTCTGTGTTTTTTCTAAAGAACCTTGAAAAAAGGAAGGAGGAATATCGGATTTTTGAATCTTCTGTTTATCTTTGTCGTGTACAGTAAGCTGGATAAAGCGTTATCGCTGGTACAACTTTGGTGGTGAACACGAAAGTTTATATATTATCTCTTGATTGAAACCTCGAAATTTCTAGATAACTAGTGGATAGTATGTGAATTTTGTTCGCGTTTTTTCTTGTCATGCAAGATGGGTGTTTATGCACTTGCGTATTCAAGATAAAAAACGTGGGTAATTATTGCATACAACTAGTTATAGGTTATTCGAGGTCCTTAATCGAGTGTATGTTGTTAATTCCCACGTTTCTTTATAATAACCATCTAATTGGGGAATTGTTGGATATATGGGATTTTTTCAGGTCGAATTTAAGTAAATATGGAATTACCTTTATCTATTTCAAGTCTTCAGGAGCAATGGTTGCTATCTTTTTTGAAAGAACTTGATCCTGCCAATATTACTGAGCTTTTTTGGCAATTGCGGCCTTATGTCGTCTTGCATCATGTGGAGTTTAAGGAGTCTTCGTTTTCTTTTTCATCAGTTGGTATTATTAATTTTGTAGATATTGTCGGTTTTGTCCGTAAGAATGATACTTTGGGTATTCTGTTGAGGAACGGCTGTTTCTATTTGTTTTCTGCAGCAAGTATGGACCGGCAGTGCATATTGGTTTGTGATCCTGAATTTTATAAGCAAACGGGGAGAATGTTGGGGGGCTGGTCTCTTTTTGTTGCGAAACGGCAATTATTGTGGTGGAAAATAAAGGAATATCTGCATCGGAATATATTTTGAGCTTTACTTTTTTTACCTTTGTCGGTTGACTAAACGATAATTAGGTATGAAGAAGAAACTTATCTTTTCTTTATTGGTTCTGGCTGGTGTCCCTTCACTGTCGATGGCGGTGGACGAAGCGCGTTTGTTGCGTTTCCCGGCTACGAACGGCAATGAGATTGTTTTCTCGTATGCGGGCGACCTCTACAAGGTTCCGGCTACGGGTGGCGAAGCCAGGCGCCTGACTTCGCATGTGGGGTACGAAATGTTTCCTCGTTTTTCACCGGACGGCAAAACGATTGCATTCACCGGGCAATACGATGGTAATACAGAAGTGTATACCATGCCGGTGACGGGTGGAGAACCGCTGCGTGTGACCTATACGGCAACAAACAGCCGGGATGACTTGGGTGATCGTATGGGACCGAACAATATCGTGATGACCTGGACGCCTGATGGCAGTCGGATTGTGTATCGCAACCGCATCAGCGATGGCTTTAGCGGAAAGTTGTTCACGGTGGAAAAGGAGGGTGGCTTGTCTGAAGCCATACCTCTTCCTGAAGGTGGATTCTGCAGCTATTCTCCCGATGGTAAACAGTTGGCTTATAACCGTGTCATGCGGGAGTTCCGTACCTGGAAATACTACAAAGGCGGGATGGCGGATGATGTCTGGATCTATAGTTCCGATAAGAAGACAGTCGAAAACATTACGGACAATCCTGCACAGGACATTATCCCGATGTGGATCGGCGATGAAATCTTCTTTCTTTCCGACCGTGACCGAACAATGAACATCTTTGTTTATAATACGAAGACCAAACAGACGGACAAAGTCACTGACTTTACCGAATACGACGTAAAGTTCCCAAGCGCAAATGGCAATACGATCGTTTTCGAAAATGGCGGCTATATTTATAAGATGGATGCTGGGAGTAAGAAGCCCGAAAAGGTGAACATCACCTTGACTTCCGACAATATTTACGCCCGTAGCGAAATTAAGGATGGAGCTGACTATATTACCGAGGCCTGCCTGTCGCCCGACGGTGAACGTTTAGTGGTGACTGCCCGTGGCGAAGTGTTCAACTTGCCGGTTGAGAAGGGTGTGACAAAGAATATCACCCGTTCGCCAGGAGCACACGACCGCAATGCGCAATGGTCGCCCGACGGCAAATTCATCGTCTATATTTCGGATGCGACCGGAGAGACAGAACTCTATATGCAGGATGCCATTGGAGGCGAACACGTCCAGCTGACAAAGGATAATGACACTTATATCCGCGGTTTTGAACTAAGCCCGGATTCCAAAGCGGTTGTTTATACGGATCGTAAGAACCGTATGAATCTCTTGGACGTTGCTACAAAGCAGGTGACGACCTTGTTGCAGGACCCGATGGGCGAGCCGCGGGGAGTGACTTTTTCGCCGGATAGCAAGTGGCTGACTTATACCCGTACAGGGAACAATGAATATAGCATCGTTTATGTTTATAATCTGGCTGAAAAGAAAGAATACCCGGTGACAGACAAGTGGTATGATTCCTCTTCCCCGGTATTCAGTACGGACGGTAAATATCTGGTTTTTGCATCTGCCCGTGATTTTAATCCGACTTATGGATCGCTGGAATGGAACCATGTCTATAATAATATGTACGGGGTTTATTTGACGTTGTTGTCCAAAGATACTCCTTCGCCTTTCATTGAGAAAGATGCGGAAGTCGCTGTTGCTAAAGAGGAATCAAAGAAAAATACATCGGTTAAGAAGGAGGAGACAAGGAAAGAAGAGCTTGCCACTTCTGTTGTCAAGATCGATTTCGATGGGATTACGGATCGTGTCGTCAAGTTGCCGGTGAGTCCTTCCTATTATGGGAATTTTTATTCAGACGGAAACAAGGTTTACTACTGGGGACGTGGCGGTACGAGAGTATTCGACTTGAAAGAGCAGAAGGAAGACGTGGTGGCCGATGGCGCTTCTATGGGTGTCGAACCCGGTAGCAAGAAAGTGCTCTTCTTCAAAGGTGATGCTCTTTATGTGACGGATATTCCTTCGGGAAAGGCAGACTTGGGTGATCCGGTGAACTTATCGAATATGAAGATTGCGGTCGATTATCCGAAGGAATGGGCGCAGATTTTTGATGAGGCATGGCGGGCTTATCGCGATGGCTTCTATCTAGAGAATATGCATGGGGTAGATTGGAATGCGGTCAAAGCAAAATATCAGGTGCTTGTCCCATATGCCAAGACACGTCTGGATTTGAACTACATCATCGGTGAAATGATCGGCGAACTGAACTGTGGTCATGCATATGTGAATCCGGGTGAAGTAGAACGTCCCGACAGGATAAAGACGGGGCTGTTAGGCGCTGAGATCTCCCGTGATAAGAGTGGTTTCTTCCGTTTGGAAAAGATCTTGCCGGGCGCTTCCTGGAGCAAGTCGTTGCGTTCTCCGTTGACGGAGCCGGGCATTGAGGCGAAGGCTGGCGAGTTTATCGTGGCGATCGACGGTGTGCCGACAAACAGTGTGAAAGACATGTATTCGTTGTTGGTCGGCAAGGCTGGTGTCCCGACGGAGATTTTGTTGAACAGCAAACCGCAGTTGGAGGGAGCACGCAAAACCGTGATCAGTCCGCTGGAAGAAGAATATTCTTTGTATCATTATAACTGGGTACAGGATAATATTAAGAAAGTCGACAAAGTATCGAACGGCAAGATCGGCTATATCTATATTCCGGATATGGGACCAGAAGGACTGAATGAATTCTCCCGCTATTTCTATCCGCAGCTCGACAAGGAAGGTTTGATTATTGACGACCGTGCCAATGGGGGGGGGAATGTTTCGCCGATGATCCTCGAACGCCTTTCCCGTGAACCGTATCGGTTGACGATGCGTCGTGGTTCAGCCCGTATCGGAACTGTTCCCGATGCCGTGCAAGTAGGTCCGAAAGTATGCTTGATCAATAAATATTCGGCTTCCGATGGCGACCTCTTCCCGTGGGGCTTCCGTGCGCTGGGATTGGGCAAACTGATCGGGACTCGTACGTGGGGTGGAATTGTCGGTATCAGTGGCTCGTTACCTTATATGGACGGGACGGACATCCGTGTACCTTTCTTCACAAGTTTCGATCCGAAAACCGGTAGCTGGATTATTGAGAATCATGGTGTCGATCCTGACATCCTGATCGATAATGATCCCGTCAAAGAATGGAACGGTGAAGACCAGCAACTCGACCGTGCCATTCAGGAGGTCATGAAAGAACTCCAGAACCGCAAACCGCTTCCGGGAGTGCCGACACCGAGAGACTTTAGTAAATAATTGACAATTAACAATGGACAATTGGCAATTAAAGAAAGGCCAATGAATGCTTTTCTTGATTGTCAGTTGTCCGTTGGATTAATTGTCAATTGACAATTATCAATTAGAAAAGTATGGAACGCTTTGCCGCAATTGACTTTGAGATCGCTAATGGAAAGCGCAGTAGTATTTGCAGTATCGGGGTTGCTATTATTGAGGACAATAAGGTAATCGATTCTGTTTACACGCTGGTCCGTCCCTATCCGAACTTCTACACTCGGTTTACTACTGCCATTCATGGCATAACCATGCAGGATACAATCGACTCTCCCGACTTTGAGGAAGCCTGGGCCAGGATAGCCGGCAGATTGCAAGATATCCCACTGGTTGCCCATAACAGTTCTTTTGACGAAGGTTGCCTACGGGCAGCTCACGAAGCCTATGACCTTGCCTATCCCAAATATCAGTTTTATTGCACCTGCCGTTTGTCGAGGCGCATGTATCCTTTCCTGGTTAACCACCAACTACAGACTGTTGCCGCTCATTGCGGATACGATCTGACCTATCATCACCATGCAATGGCTGATGCTTATGCTTGTGCTCATATTGTGGCAACCATGATGCGGGAAAAGGGAGTCGAAAGGCTGTGTGATTTATGACGAGGCAGATGTTTGAGAAGCCTACGGCTGACTTGTCCCAGTCTTTTGCTTGCCGGCGATCTTGTCTACCACGACTGCAATCGCTCCGTCGCCTGTCACGTTGCAAGCAGTCCCGAAACTGTCCATCGCGATGTAAAGGGCGATCATCAGCGCCTGTAATGTCTCGTTAAACCCTAACATGCTTTGCAGTAATCCGAGTGCTGCCATGATAGCGCCACCCGGTACACCGGGAGCAGCTATCATTGTGACTCCTAACATCATGATGAATCCGGCAAGAGAAGTGAAGGTGACGGGTTCGCCTGACATATACATGATTGCCATCGCGCAGGCGGTAATCTTCATCGTGCTACCTGCCAGATGGATAGTGGCACAGAGGGGAATGACGAAGATTGCGATGTTCTCCCGCACCCCGTTCTTGACCGCCTGAGCCAATGTTACAGGGATGGTGGCGGCTGAGGATTGTGTCCCCAGTGCGGTCGCGTAAGCCGGAAGCATATTTTTCAGTAGCCGCAACGGATTTTTCCCACTCATGCTGCCGGCAATCGTAAACTGGATAAGTAATAGCAACACATGCAGGACAAATATCACGATTATCACTTTCAAGAACATGGTAATCACGCCCATGACTTGCCCGCTCACCGTCATGTTCAGGAAAATGCCGAAGATATGAAGCGGCAATAAAGGGATGATAACCGCCTCGATCAGTTTCGTAATGATTTTCTGGAAATCGGAAAAGGATTCGCGCAATGTTTCCCCATTAATATAAGACAAGCCAAGCCCGATGGTGAAGGATAGAAGCAAAGCTGTCATGACATCCATCAAAGGTGGCATGGCGACTATAAAATAGGGTTGCAACATGAAGTCTTCGGGATTTTCCATTGCTGTTAACTCCGTGTTGACCGGTAGGATATGTGGGAAGATTGCCGAACTGCTGAAATAGGTGAAGAAACCAGAGAAGATAGTTGAGCCATATGCGATCAGTGCGGTCAAGGCCAGCAATCTGCCGGCCCCTTTGCCTAATTCCCCGATGGCTGGTGTCACCAACCCTAGAATAATGAGTGGGATCGAAAACGACAGGAAGTTGCCGAACAAAGAATTAAATGTAACAAAGATGCGGGCGATCCCGCCGGGCAGGAACTGCCCGAACACAACGCCGGCTGCGATGGCAATGACAACCTTAGCCAGCAACGACACTTTTAGCTTTTTCATTTTTCCTTTTTATTTTGAACCCGATCGCAGCAATCGTGATGCTCATCAACGGGCTGATTAGATTAAAGAAGCAATAAGGAAGGTAGGTGAATGTCGCTACTCCGAGGATCGTTGCCTGTGTCATACCGCAAGTATTCCACGGGATTAGTACGGAAGTGACGGTGACCGAGTCTTCTACCGTACGGCTCAGCAGACGGCTTTCGTATCCTTTCTTTTCATAAATATCCTTGAACATATTTCCAGTCAAGATGATGGAAATATATTGGTCGGCCGTACAGATGTTGAGGAATAGTCCCGATGCGACAGTCGACGTTACCAGCCCGACCGTCCGTTTCATAAAGCGCAGAAATACGGAAGTGATGCTGCCCAACATTCCGCTTGCCGCCATCGCCCCGCCGAAACACATGGCACAAAGGATCAGCCAAATCGTATTCATCATGCCTGACATGCCTCGCGTGGCAACCAGGCTATTCAGTTCCGGATTTCCGGTTTTTATGCTTGTACTGCCGTAAAATGTCATTAATAGGCCCTTGAAATTGGATTGGATGTTTCCTTCCGGTAAACCGGAAATTTCCAGCAACAGGTGTGGCTGGAAAATCAACGCGAACATGCCTGCCAATGCCGCCGAAATGAACAGCGTGATGATCGATGGAACTCTTTTCGCAATCAGGATGCCAGTGACGACCGGTACGATCAGCAGCCACGGTGTGATATGGAACGTATTGTTCAGGGCGATCGAGTATTGTTCGATCTGGTCTGTCGCCGTCGCTTCGTGTGAAAGACCGGCTACCGTGAAGATAACGAGCGTGATCAACATAGAGGGAACTGTTGTGATCATCATGTAGCGGATATGTTTGAAAAGAGGTGTGTCCGTTACCGATGAGGCAAGAATGGTCGTATCGGAAAGTGGAGATATCTTGTCCCCGAAATAGGCCCCCGAAATGATCGCCCCGGCAATCCATCCGTCGGAGAAGCCTTGTGCCTGTCCGATACCTAAGAGGGCGATCCCGATGGTGGCAATGGTAGTCCATGAACTTCCCGTCATGACTGAGACGACTGCACAAATGATACAGGTCGATGCCAGGAAGAAACTAGGATGAATGATCTGCATCCCGTAATAAATCAAAGTGGGGACGACACCACTTATCATCCAGCTGCCCGACAACGCTCCAATGATCAGTAAGATGATCAGAGCTGTCGCAACGCCGGTGATATTGTTGATCATCGCCAGCTCCAGCGCCTTCCAGCGTACTTTGCTGTAGGTCATGGCGATCAGGCAGCAGATGGCGGTAGCGGTAAGTAACACGATCTGGCTGCCGCCACTAAGGGCATCGCTACCGAATGTGCGTATTGTCACAAATAAAAGGGTTACCAATACAAGTATGGGAACCAAGGAAAGTAAGGGCGAGGGAATCTTCGTCGGATTATGCTCCATTCTCAATAATACTTAATTCTATGTGTTTACTATGCAAATTTAATAGAAAAGCTCTGAAGTGCTTCTATTATGTAAGTGATTTTAAGAACGTATTAATGATTTTGCAGTAATAACTCCTTCAATTCTTTCACCCCTTCCGATGCTCCTTTCCGTATGAAGCGGATATCGTTACGATGGGCTTTTACCTCTTTCGGGTCGATGAGGTAGATTGGCTGGCCATGGCGTACGTAGTTCAGTAGTCCAGCTGCCGGGTATACGTTGAGCGAAGTCCCGATCACCACAAAGATGTCACAATCTTCCACTAGTCGGATTGCAGGGTCGATCATTGGAACCGCCTCGCCGAACCAGACGATGAAGGGGCGGAGTTGTACTCCATGAGGGTCCTTGTCCCCGATATGCAGGTCTGGATTTTCGGGCGAAATATCGTATGTCGTATTCAGGTCGCGAACGGAACAAGCTTTCAGCAGTTCGCCGTGCAGATGGATCACATGGCTGCTTCCTGCCCGTTCGTGCAGGTTGTCGATGTTTTGCGTAATGATATGGACGTCGAACTCTTGTTCCAAGTCGGCAAGTCCGATATGTCCGGCATTAGGTTTCGTGTTCAGTAATTCCCGACGTCGTTGGTTATAAAAGTTGAGTACCAGTTCCGGATCGGCAGCAAAACCTTCTGGGGTTGCCACATCTTCCACCCGATATTTTTCCCATAGCCCGTCTGAGTCACGGAAAGTCGAAATACCACTTTCGGCGCTCATCCCGGCACCGGTCAGTACGACTAATTTCTTTTTCATAAGGCTGTTGTTTTATATTTTTTACAAATATAGAAAAGAAAAATTATTCCGGTTTCCCAACATTCTCTGATTTTAAGTAGCGGAGTGGTGTATTAGGATGTTTTTACATATATAGTTCGGGCATGGATTACATAAAATCCATGCCCGGATCAGTTCTGTTCGTAAGCGATATTTATCTGTTATCCTAAATTGTTCAGAATATCGACTTTGCCTTCATTCACCAAACGGTAGATCATCTCACCGAACAACGTGTTGACCCAGGCGAACCAGGAACGGGTAAACTTGCTCGGATCATCCTTATAGAATGATTCGTGCATAAATCCTGTATCTGCATCCGTGTCGCGCAGCATCTTGACGCATTTGCGGATTTCCTCGTTGTCGTGTGTCGTATTGCAGCGCATGATGATACTCATCGGCCAGATATATCCGAAACCGATATGCGGACCGCCGATACCTTCGCCTGCCTTGCCTTGGAAAAAATAAGGATTTGCATTGCTGAGTACCAGCTTGCGGGTGTTCAGGTAGACTGGATCGTCCATGTCCACACAGCCTAGATACGGTAGCGCGAGCAAGCTCGGAACATTGGCATCATCCATAAACACATGGTTGTAGAAACCATCTACCTCGAATGCATATACTTTACCATATTCAGGATGGTTGACAATACCGTATTTCTCGACAGCAGCCGCTACCTCATCCGCCAATGAATCGCAACGGCGGGCAAAATCGTTATCATTTTTGATCTCGCGCATCATCTCGGCTAACTGGCGGAGTGACGTGATGGCGAACAAGTTTGACGGGATCAGGAATCCGAACAGAGTTGCATCATCTGACGGGCGGAACGATGAAACGATCAGGCCGACTGGATTGACCGGACTGCCCCAACCGTCGTTTAGTAAGGTATCGCCTTGGCGGTCTGTCTTGCGTCTGAATTGATACGGACCGAGGTTGTCCTTACGCTGTTGTTCGATAAAAGTTTTGTAAATGTTCTTCATTGCTTTGTCCCAATCGGCATCGAAAGGGGAAGTATCACCTGTTTTCTTCCAAAAATGGTAGGCGAGGCGGATCGGATAGCAAAGTGAGTCGATTTCCCATTTGCGCTCATGCAATTCCTTTTTCATATCAGTAAAGTCGCTTTCCCATTCACTACCGGTCGGTCCTTCGTTGAAGCCGTTAGCATACGGGTCGATGTTGATACACCAGGTTTGGCGGTTGATGACGCCGGCAAGCATGGTTTTCACTTTCGGGTCGTCGTTGGCGAACTGGATATGCGGGAATACCTGTGCCGACGAGTCACGGAGCCACATGGCGTGGATATCACCGGTCAGGACGAAGGTGTCAGGCTTACCATTCACCATCTTGTGTTCGCAAGTCGTATCCAATGTATTTGGAAAACAGTTTTCGAACATCCAGGCGAGCTTCGGGTCTTTCAGCTTGGCCTTTGTGGTGGCGATCGCTTTCTCTACGGCTTCGGATGTGAATTGCCGTTTGCTCGGTACCGGACGTTTACAGACATATTGGGTGGTGGAAGCAGCCCCGGCTAATTTGTCGTCGGCTTTTTCAGCCATACGGGCGAATGAGTGCTGGCCAACCATAAGGCTTGCCAACGAGAGGCCGCCTGTTTTCAGAAAGTTTCTGCGTGTTGTCATCTGTTTGTTATTTATTTGATGTTATTGATTTCGGAAAAAAGTTCGACCATACAGGCGTTATCCAACAGCCATTTATGCTCTTTGGTCTTGATACCGGTCCAATCGTCGTCGAGGAATCCGTTTATGTCGCGGGTATGATCCCATGCATAACGTGCGTTGTCTGCCATCGTCCGGATATATTCGGGATTATGGTCTACCTCATAGAGGGCAGTCAAGCCACGCAGCAGGATCACGTTGAACCAAGGGCTGGCGGTGTAGAAGCGGGTTTCCGTACCGTCTACGGCTTTGCGCACTTCGGTGAAACGTTGGTAGGCGCCTCGGGCGGTTTCCTGTGCGTCTTTCAGATAGGTTTTGTCTCCTGATTGCAGGTAGAGCAGGACGCCGGCTTGTATCATCTGTCCGCTGTTGTAGGTATATTTTGCCTTGTCCACGCTTCCGTCCAAGCGGACATTATCCCAATAAACGAAATCTTCCGGGTCGCGGAGGCTATTCTTGGTCCAGTCGTATGTCTTCTTGGCCTGTTCGAGATAGGCATTATTTTTCGTCAGGTTGTATAGTTTCATGCAGAGGACGGTTGCGGGTGCATTGGAGCATGTGTTCTTGGACGTTTTCTTTTGCTCGCACCAGTAAATGCCGCCACCCAGTACATCGTCCCATCCGCTGTATATATAATTGTATAGTGTCTGTGCCTTCTCCAGATATTTCTTATTTTTCGTCAGTGAGTACAAGTCACAGAAATCGATCGCCAGCCAGTCGTTGTCATCATAAAAACGGTCGCTTTCCCCGTTAAACATCGGATAGCTCTGATAACAGAACGGTTCGCGTATATTATCCCAATATTGTTCCAGCCCCGGCAGAATCCTTTCTTCCAGCACTTTCAGATATTTCTTGTCTCCTGTTGTCTTGTAGAGTGCAATTCCTCCCGACAGCATCCCGGAGTAGGGCCAGAGGAACGATACCTCCTGATTGCGTTTCTGCTCGGCCCCTTCCGCCAGATATGTGACCTGATTGTCGGGATTGGCCGGATACGTTTCTTGCAACAATCCGTATTTTTCGACGTTATATTTGTCCAGGATGTGGGTGAACATGGAATCGGCGATAGCGAGATCGCGACCGGTAGAAACAGTCTTTGTTGTGTATTGGCAGGAGGTCGCTCCCAATAGGCATCCGCAAAGGGATAAAATCGAAAATAATTTTTTAATCATGGTCTAATAGAATAAGTTATTTTTTGCAAAGATACTATTCTTTTGAAAAAACGAAACTCTGATGGTATGCAAATACCGCTGAGGTTTGTTTTTGTGTACAGCTTTCGTCTTTATTATCAAAATTACACTACTATTCCTTCTTTTTTGAGTTGATAGGGTATCTTTCGAAAATTACTTGCTGTGATAATGTTTTTTAACATTTTAATTGATAGTAAATCTTTCTTTTGGACTGTCGAAATGACTGAATGTGGGTTCGGATAGTCCCGATGTGAGACTATCATGTCTAAGATGAGTTATCGTTACATAAAAAAGTCTTCTTGTTTGGTGTTTATGTGGTTAAAAGCATTACATTTGTGGTTCATAATTAGTTGAAAAGAAAAAGAATGGATAAGATTAGTTACGCACTTGGCTTAAGTATCGGGAATAATTTCCAGAACTCGGGCATTAATAATCTTCAGGTTGAGGATTTTGTAAAAGGGTTGAAGGATGTACTGAATGAAGCACAACCGGAAATCAGTTACGATGAAGCAAAGCAGGTTATCAACGACTACTTCATGAATCTTCAGAAAGAAAGACTGGAGCTTAATAAGAAGGCCGGAGAGGAATTCTTGAATATCAATAAGGGAAAAGCCGGAGTCGTTACGTTACCCAGTGGTTTGCAGTATCAAGTGTTGAAGCAAGGTGAAGGAGCCAAGCCGACTGCTTCCGACAAAGTAAAATGCCATTATCATGGAACATTGATCAACGGAACGGTATTTGACAGTTCTGTACAGCGTGGCGAGCCCGCTGTGTTCGGAGTGTCGCAAGTGATTCCGGGATGGGTGGAAGCGCTGCAGTTGATGCCGGTAGGTTCTAAATGGCGTCTTTTCATTCCTTCCAATCTGGCCTACGGCGAGCATGGTGCGGGCGATGCGATTGAACCGAACAGCGCATTGGTTTTTGACGTTGAATTGTTGGACATAGTAAAATAACATAATAGAGAAAAATGAAAAAGATTAGTGTATTGGTTGCTACAGTGATTGTAGCTATGGGTATTACATCATGTGGTGATTCACATAAAAGCGCATCTTTGAAGACTGCCGCAGATAGCGTGAGCTATGCCATCGGTATCAGCACAGGTGCAGGTTACAAAGAAAATTTGAAGACTTTGCCGGGCGATCCTGCTAACGTTGATGATCTGATTGCCGGCTTTATTCAGGCTATCAAGGGCGATTCTTCCGCTATGAAGATGACTCCGCAGGCTGCTCAGGCTTATGTTCAGACTTACTTCATGGAAGCCTCTGCAAGAGATGCCAAGAAGACGAAAGAAGAAGGCGAAAAGTTCTTGGCTGAAAACAAAACGAAGAAAGACGTTATCACGACTGAAAGTGGTTTGCAGTATCAGGTAGTTACGGAAGGTAAAGGTGCCAAGCCGACTGCCGACGATAAGGTGAAAGTTCACTACACTGGTACTTTATTGGACGGAACTAAATTCGACAGCACGATGGATCGTGGCGGTGAACCGGCAGAGTTCCCGGTTGGCGGCGTAATCAAGGGCTGGACGGAAGTGCTGCAGTTGATGCCGGTAGGTTCCAAATATATCGTTTGGGTTCCTTCTGAGTTGGCTTATGGCGAACGTGGCGCAGGGCAGGATATCAAACCGAACAGTACACTGAAATTCGAAATCGAGCTGCTGGATATCGTAAAAGACAGCACTGCTGACAAAAAATAATAAACTATCGTTTTATACCGTAATTGGCGGGCGAAATATGTTAAATAGCATTTTTCGCCCGCTTTTATTATTTATTTCATACTTTTTTCTTTCACAATGATATAGTATTGAAATTAATTATATACTTTTGATACATTAAATCTAAAACAGGAAAGTAAAGTAAGCAAGCAATGGAGAAGATAGACAAACTGGACCGGCAGATATTGAACATTATTTCAAAGAATGCCAGGATTCCTTTCAAGGATGTAGCCGAAGAATGTGGTGTTTCGCGTGCTGCCATTCATCAACGGGTACAACGCATGATTGATATGAATGTGATCGTTGGGTCAGGCTATCATATTAATCCGAAGATTTTAGGTTACAACACTTGTACTTATATCGGTGTAAAACTGGAACGCGGTTCGATGTACAAAGACGTGGTTCCCGAATTTGAAAAGATTCCGGAAGTGGTCGAATGTCATTTTACGACCGGTCCGTACACGATGTTGATCAAGTTATACGCACGCGACAATGAACACCTGATGGAGTTGCTGAATACGCAGATACAGGAAATACCGGGTGTGACCGCTACGGAAACCCTTATCTCTTTGCGTCAGAGTGTAAAACGTGAAATCCCTATTTGCGATATTTCCGAATAAGAAAAATAGAACGTATAGGCCCGGCCTCGAATGAGTTGCCGGGCTTTTTTATATGCTATACAATTTATATTTTTGCAGAAAAAGATAAAGCAACGATGTCAAAATATTTGTCTATACTCTTTCTGTGTTGTCTTCCGGCCTGGCTATGGGCCGGGGAGAATTATCGTTTTCGCGTCTATTTGAAAGATAAGGGTGATGACGGTTACCGGGTGGAGGAACCTGAAGCCTTTCTTTCCAAGCAGGCGATCGAGCGGAGAGCTAAAAATGATATCGCCGTCACGGATGCTGACTTTCCCATATCCCGGTCGTATATCGACATGTTGTCTGAAACGGGTGTGATCCCGGTTGTGCAAAGCAAGTGGTTTGCGACCGTCGTGGTGGAAAGTCCCGATAGTACGGTGGCCGAACAATTGCAACAGTTGGCAATTGTCGATTCCGTCAAGTGGATTTGGAAAGGGAACTTGCGGGTCCCGGCCGAGGAAAAGGGAGAAGACCGTTTCGTGCCAGAGGATGAACCTCTGTGCAATGAGTATGGTTATGCTCATAAACAGATCAAGATGTTGAACGGGACTAAATTGCATGAAGCCGGTTTTCAGGGTGAAGGAATGCGGGTGGCCGTGATCGATGCCGGTTTTATGAATGCGGACCGGATATCGGCTTTCGATTCGCTCAGGTTGTTGGGAACGCATAATGTCGTCTTTCCCGGTAAAAGCGTGTTTGTCGGGGACGACCACGGGACAAAGGTCCTTTCCTGCCTCGCTGCCGATATTCCGGGTGTGATGGTCGGGACTGCTCCGAAGGCTTCTTATCTGCTGCTTAAAAGTGAGGACAGCGATTCCGAATATCCCGTCGAGGAAGACTATTGGACTGCCGCAGTTGAATATGCGGACAGTGCCGGTGTGGATGTCATTTCTTCGTCACTCGGGTATTTTGCTTTTGATGCGGATGAACTGTCGTACGAGCAGGCTGCTTTGGATGGCAAGACTGCCATGATCAGTCAGGCAGCTCACTTGGCTGCCGATAAAGGGATACTCGTATTTTGCAGTGCCGGTAATGAAGGAAACGGCGATTGGGAAAAGATCACGTTCCCATCGGATGCGGCCGGGATCTTTACGGTCGGTGCGATAGATGAAGATAAAAAGAAAAGTGGTTTCAGCTCCATAGGCTTTACTATTGACGGGCGTGTGAAACCGGATGCCGTGGCGTTAGGTACGAGTAGCTGCGTGATAGGGCCGAACGGCAGTGTCAGGTATGCGAACGGGACCTCTTTTGCCACGCCTATCCTTGCAGGGATGGGAGTTTGCCTCTGGCAATCACTGCCTTGGTTGAATAACCGGGAGATGATCGAGCTGCTGCATCGCTCGTCCAGCCAATATAAACATCCGGATACGGAGTTAGGTTATGGTATTCCTGATTTCTATAAAGCATATAAAAAGGAAAGGAAAAATGGGAAACGGGCAAAATAATCAGAACTGGGAGCGGCAGGAGTTTTCTTTGCTGGAGCTGAATAACCGGGTGAAAGAGGCTGTCCTGAATGCATTCCCGGAAACGTGCTGGGTGCGTGCCGAGATGAGCGACGTGCGTCAGAATGCTGCATCCGGGCACTGTTATCTGGAGTTTATCGAGAAGAATGCGATAACCGGACAACTGGTGGCGAAGGCGCGTGGCTCTATCTGGGCGAAGACGTTCCGGATGTTGAAGCCTTATTTTGAGATGGAAACCGGTCAGATGTTTGCTTCCGGCCTGAAAGTGCTGGTGAAGGTGTCGGTCGAGTTCCATGAACTCTACGGTTATAGCCTGACTGTGTTGGATATCGACCCGGCCTATACACTGGGAGACATGATCCGGAAACGGCTGGAAATCATCCGGCAATTGAAGGAAGAAGGTGTCTTCACTTTGAATAAAGAGTTGCCGTTCCCGACGTTGCCGATGCGGATCGCTGTCATTACTTCGCCTACGGCTGCCGGATACGAAGACTTCCTGAACCAGTTGTCTGGCAACAAGGCAGGCTATCCTTTCTACACGAAGCTGTTTCCGGCTCTTATGCAGGGCGAACGGACGGAAGAGTCCGTAATTGCGGCGTTAGACAGGGTGTACCGTTATGTCGACTGTTTTGATGTGGTCGTGATTATCCGGGGCGGCGGAGCTACTTCGGACCTGAATAGTTTCGATTCCTATCTGCTGGCGGCCAACTGTGCGCAGTTCCCGCTTCCTATTATAACCGGTATCGGGCATGAACGCGATGATACGATTCTGGATATGGTCGCCCATACGCGGATGAAAACGCCGACGGCTGTGGCCGAGTTTCTGATCGGGCGGATGGATAAAGCTGCCGGAGAGGTGGAAGAGTTGCAACAGGAGGTCTGTTCGTTGGCAACCGATATCCTGTCCAGGCAAAAGAACTTCCTGCAATCATTGGGAAGTCGTCTGCCTGTCTTGGCAATAAACCGGATCGAACGGAATCGTTCGCAGCTCCAACGGATGGGCATGCAATTGCCAACGGATGCCCATGCCTTTCTAAACCAATGGGCATCGAAGCTGGAAGCGATGCAAGTGCGTTTGGCAAATCGCGTGGAAAGTAGTTTGGCGGAACGGAACCGCTTCATTCAGTTGACCGAACAGTTCATCAAGATGGCTTCTCCCGATTATGTCTTGAAGCGAGGCTACAGTTTGACGTTGAAGGACGGAAAGATCATCAAACAGGCTGACGGATTGGCCATCGGCGACGAATTGGTAACCCGTTTTGCAGACGGTGAAGTACGTTCGACAGTGCTGAAGAAATAAATCATAAATCAAAAATCATAAACAAAAACCCCCATCATGGCAGAAACATATAATGAAGCAGTAGAGAAACTACGTAAGATCGTCGCCGACATCGAGAACGGCGATCTGGACGTTGACATTCTTTCTGAAAAGGTAAAGGAGGCGACCCGACTGATCAAACTGTGTAAGGAGAAACTTTACAAGGCAGACGAGGAAGTCAAGAAAGTATTGGAGGAACTGGAATAATGAAGAGATATGTCCTGATAGTCGCCGGAGGCCGCGGGTTGCGTATGGGAGGCGATTTGCCGAAGCAGTTTATCCCGATGGAAGGAAAGCCTGTCCTGATGCATACGTTGGAAGCTTTTCATCGCTGGGATGCGTCTGTCGGTTTGATCCTGGTGCTTCCGGAAGATCACCAACCCTATTGGAAGATGCTTTGCCAGGAGATCGGTTGTAAGGTGCCGCACCGGATAGCGAACGGAGGTGAGACGCGTTTCCATTCCGTCCGGAACGGATTGCATTTCCTTTCGGATGAAATCGGAAATCTGTCTGGAGGGGATGAAAAGACGTGTGTCGCCGTTCATGACGGGGTCCGTCCTTTTGTCGCTCCCGAAGTTATCGACCGGTGTTTTGCCGAGGCTGAAGTGTCGGGTGCTGCTATCCCGGTCGTGCCTGTGGTCGATTCTCTCCGCGAGTTTTCCGGTGAGTCGAGCCGTCCGGTCGATCGTTCGCGTTATCAGGCGGTGCAAACCCCGCAGGTTTTCGATTATGATTTGCTTTTGAAAGCGTATGAACAACCTTACTCGGAGTTTTTTACTGACGATGCTTCAGTTGTGGAGGCTTTCGGACATACGGTCAAGACTGTTCCGGGAAACCGGGAAAATATAAAGATTACGACTCCGTTCGATCTGTTGGTGGCAAAGGCGTTACTTGCAAAATAAATATTTGTATATGCTCGATCTCGACAAACGTTCCATCATGTATCTGCCGGGCGTCGGCCCGAAAAAGGCGGAAATATTGCAGAAGGAAGCCGGCATTTCTTCGTATGAAGACCTGTTGTTCTACTTTCCGTACAAATACATTGACCGTAGTCGTTTTTATAAGGTTGCGGAGGTGACTGGCGATATGCCTTATATACAGTTGAAAGGGCGCATCTTGTTTTTCGATACGGTAGGCGAGGGGCGTACAAGGAGGTTGATCGGGAAATTTACGGACGGGACAGGGACGATCGATCTGGTTTGGTTCAAAGGAATTAACTATGTTATGGACAAGATCAAGACCGGTGTCGATTATATCGTGTTCGGCAAACCGACTGAGTTCGGGCATATCTATAATATCCCTCATCCGGATATAGACACGCTGGACCAGGCGGATAAGGTAGCCAACGGGCTGACACCGTTCTATAATACGTCCGAGAAGATGAAAAAGTCGTTCCTCAATTCGCGGGCGGTCCAGAATTTGCAGTACACATTGTTAAGCGGTTTGAACTGGACGCTGCCTGAAACACTTCCTCCGGCTGTCTTGAACCGTATCCGCATGATGCCGTTTCCGGAAGCGATACGGAATGTGCATTTTCCGGAATCGGTTGATAAATTACGGAAAGCCCAACTGCGCCTGAAGTTTGATGAGTTGTTTTTCATCCAGCTTAACATTCTTCGTTCTTCCAACCTGCGCAAGCTGAAGTTGAAAGGGATTGTCTTTCCTTCCGTTGGAGATTATTTTAATACGTTTTATAAAGAATATCTGCCTTTCGAGCTGACGAATGCGCAGAAACGCGTTGTCCGTGAGATTCGTGCCGATATGGGAAGCGGACGGCAGATGAACCGCCTTTTGCAGGGAGATGTGGGAAGCGGGAAGACTTTGGTGGCTTTGCTCTCTATGCTGTTGGCGGTCGATAACCATTGTCAGGCTTGTATGATGGCGCCGACGGAGATTCTGGCGACTCAGCATTATGCGACAGTCATGGGCTTTCTGAAAGACATGGATATAAAAGTAGCCCTCCTGACCGGCTCGACGAAAAAGAAGGAGCGGAATAAGATATTGCCGGCTATCGCGAGCGGTGAGATCCAGATCGTGATCGGGACACATGCGCTGATTGAAGAGACAGTCGTCTTTTCCTCTCTCGGTCTGGCGATTATAGACGAACAACACCGTTTCGGGGTGGAACAGCGTTCCCGGTTGTGGACGAAAAATTCGATTGTTCCTCATGTCCTGGTGATGACCGCGACGCCTATTCCCCGTACACTTGCCATGACTTTATACGGTGACTTGGATGTCTCGGTGATCGATGAGTTGCCACCCGGACGCAAACCGATCCAGACCGTGCACCGCTATGATAACAAGAAAGCGCAACTTTACGACTTTCTCCGTAAGGAAATCGGACAGGGCCGGCAGGTCTATGTCGTTTATCCTTTGATCGAAGGCAGTGAGAAGTTGGATTATAAGAACTTGGAAGAGGGGTTCGAGACATTCAAAGAAGTTTTCCCTGAATATAAGGTATGTATGGTTCACGGAAAGATGAAAGCGGCCGACAAAGAGGCGGAAATGCAGAAGTTTATTTCCGGCGAGGCGCAGATATTGATGGCGACGACCGTGATAGAGGTTGGTGTGAACGTGCCGAACGCTTCCGTGATGGTCATCGAAAGCGCCGAACGTTTCGGTCTTTCCCAGTTGCATCAGCTTCGTGGACGGGTGGGACGTGGAGCGGAGCAGTCATATTGTGTGCTTGTCTCTTCCTATAAACTGAGCAACGAGACACGCAAGCGCTTGGAAATAATGGTGAGCAGCAATAACGGATTTGAGATTGCCGAGGCCGATTTGCGTCTGCGGGGCCATGGTGATCTGGAAGGGACGCGTCAGAGCGGAGAAGGGATAGACCTTAAGATCGCGAACTTGGCAGCCGATGGACAAATCCTTCAGTATGCGCGTGATATAGCCCAGGATGTTTTGAACGAAGACCCCGATTTGTTGTCCGAACCTAACCGGATATTGAACGAACGCCTGAAAACTCTCTTCGCAAAGAAGGTAAACTGGGGAATGATTAGCTAATATGTTGTGAAACATATTTTGTTTTAATTGTGTGTAAATCAAAGAGTAAAAAGTTCGCTTTTGCTTTTCTTTGGTTTCATTGCGGAAATTTTTCGTTATTGAATTTTGCCGGCTTATCCAAAATTACGAACTTTGACGAGATAACGGTGGAATAAACCATTCTATATCATGATTTTTCATCGTGAAATTACTGTCGAAAGTGATAAGAATAATGAAGATACGAGCATTACTGTTTATTTGTTGTACCACTATTCTGGTATCAGCTGTTGAAGCTAAGATAAAAGAAGATGAAGGAGCTCCGAAGCAAATCGTTCATATTAAAAAGATGGATAAGCGTGTTTCCGAATTGATGGCAGACCGTGTTAATATCCGGAAGAATATGGAACTGAAAGAACTTGCGACTCTCAGCGAGATCGAAATGGAAGAAAAGGAGAACTTAATGTTTCCCGCTGATGAATTGTACGGGTCCAATTGGGAGAACCGTTGGGTTGATCCGTTTCGGGGAGCTGCGAAGGTCAATTTCCCGGATTCGTTTGCGATAGACTGTTCCTCCTTTGTCTATCCTATCGCCATTGATTCTATGGCAAGGATCACCTCTAAATATGGTCCCCGTCGTCGTCGTATGCATAAAGGAATAGATTTGAAGGTGTTGAAGGGCGATACGATCCGTGCCGCTTTTAACGGTAAGGTTCGTATCAAAGCTTTCGAACGTCGCGGATATGGCTATTACGTAGTGCTTCGTCATCCGAATGGATTGGAAACGATCTATGGACATTTATCTAAGATTTTGGTTGAAGAAAATCAGATCGTACGTGCAGGTGAGACGATCGGATTAGGCGGTAACACGGGACGATCTACCGGTTCTCATCTCCACTTTGAAACCCGCTTTTTAGGACAAGCCATTAATCCGGCTGAAATCATTGACTTCGAAAATGGTGCCCCTCATCAGGATACTTATGTTTTCCATAACGTAAAAATCAACGGGCGCAGAAGCAATATCTATACTTCTTCTTCCGATCGGCTGGTTTATCATCGTGTGAAATCGGGTGATACGTTAGGCAAGATTGCCCGAATATATGGAACCAGTGTGAATGAATTGTGTCGTCTGAACGGTCTGAAAAGCACGTCTGTCTTGCGGATCGGACAGTCTATTCGTTGCAGTGCCGGCGCGGTCACCTCTGCTAAAGCCGGAACGTCGAAACCGGCTGCTTCTGCTAGCGTAAAGCAAACCGTGAAGACTACGGTCGCGGCAGATGCTGCAGCTGTCGCTTCTATCAACCAGACTTCTGATGCCGGGCGGCAAGAGGCAACTCCGGTTTACCATCGTGTGAAATCAGGCGATACGTTGGGGGCTATTGCCGCTAAATATGGTACGACAGTCTCTAAGCTTTGTGAATTGAATGGCATTACGAAAACGACGATTCTGAAATTGGGCCGTTCGCTTCGCTGTTCTTGATTAAGATTTGGCTGAATATGATATAAAGGGCTGTCTGTTATGTGTATACGGATGGCTCTTTTTATTTCCGGCTAAAGTAGCCTCTCTTTTGGTCAGATATGGATTTATCCGTATCTTTGTACGGATGTAAATGCTAAGAAAGTATGGCTGATACGAAGGAACAATTCGAAAAAGTAATATCCCAGTGCCGGGAACTGTTTGAAAAGAAGTTGAAAGATTACGGTCCCTCGTGGCGGATCATGCGTCCGCAGTCGCTGACCGACCAGATATTTATTAAGGCAAACCGGATTCGCAGCCTTGAGATAAAAGGTGTGAGCATGGTGGATGAAGGTATCCGTCCTGAGTTTGTCGCAATCGTAAACTATGGGGTTATCGGCTTGATACAATTGGCAAAAGGATTTGCCGATACGACAGATATAAGCAATGAAGAAGCGCTGGCCTTGTATGATAAATACATCACGGCAACCAAAGAGCTGATGTATGCCAAGAACCATGATTACGGTGAGGCATGGCGCGGCATGCGTATCAGTTCCTATACGGATCTGATCCTGATGAAACTTTATCGTACGAAGCAGATCGAGAGCCACGGAGGCAAGACGATCGTGTCCGAAGGCATCGATGCCAACTATATGGACATGATCAACTATGCGTTATTCGGCCTAATCAAGCTGGAGTACGGAGAAGAAACAGTTGAAAATTGAAAGTTGGAAGTGAAGAATAAGAATGCCGTTTTAAAGATATTGGCAGAATTGTGCCGCTTGCTGATCGGAGTTGTATTTATCTTTTCCGGTTTTGTCAAGGCGGTCGATCCGGTGGGAGGGGCGATCAAGATCGGTGAATACCTGGCTTCCTTCGGACTGGACATGTTGCAGCCTTTTACGGTATTGCTGTCTTTCAATCTTTCGGCAATCGAGTTTACGCTCGGCGTCTGTATGCTGCTGGGAGTGTACCGGCGGTATGTCTCTTTTCTTATCTTGATATTTATGGCGTTTATGACGCCGTTGACTTTGTATCTGGCCCTTTTCGATCCCGTATCGGATTGCGGTTGTTTCGGGGATGCGCTGGTGATCTCCAATTGGGAGACGTTCTTTAAGAATGTCGTACTTTCTCTTGCTGCTATTGTTACGTTTATTTATAATCAGCGTTTGTTCCAGTGTTTTACTTTCCGGGCATATTGGTTTGTCGCTTTGTATGCTTACCTGTTCGGTGTCGGTTTCGCTTATTATAATTACAATCATCTGCCTGTAATCGATTTCCGTCCGTATAAGATCGGTGCGAATATACCGAAGTTGATGGAAATGCCCGAAGGGGCTCCGCAGGATGAATACAAGTACACGTTTGTGTATGAAAAAGACGGCGTGAAGAAAGAGTTTTCGCTTGAAGACTATCCGGCAAACGACAGTAGCTGGACATTTGTGGATTCGAAGACGGAATTGGTCAAGAAGGGCTATCAGCCTCCCGTTGCCGCTTTCAATATTTACAATGGAAAGGGAGATGATGTGACGGAAGAGATCATCGGAAACCCCGGTCCAGTTTTGCTGCTTGTCGCTCCGAAGCTGGAAGAAGCGGACGACGAGCAGATGGATGAGATCAACGGCGTGTATGACTATGCGCTCGAACATGATATCCCGTTCTATTGCGTGACAGGTTCTTCGCCGGAAGCGATCGATACCTGGAGCGACAATACAGGGGCCGAATATCCTTTCCGGATGGCGGACGAGGTGCTGCTTAAGACGATTATCCGTTCCAACCCCGGTCTGGTGCTGCTGAAAGGCGGTACGATACTGGGCAAATGGCACTACAACGATATTCCGGCTGAGGAAGAGGTCAAGGCGGTTATGGATCGCTGCTTGGACGAGAGCAATATAAAAAGTAAAGAAGATGGGACCCTTGCAACCAACCTATTGACTTTTACCGTACCTTTGCTGCTTGTTTGGATGTATGACCTGCTGCGTTTCAGACGCAAACGGAAAGAAAAGAAATAACTATTTGTATTACATATTTAATTAATTAAGTCATGAGAAAGAATATTGTTGCAGGAAACTGGAAGATGAACACTACCCTTCCTGAAGGTCTTGCTTTGGCAAAAGGCTTGGATGAAGCTCTTAAAGGTAAAACTCCTAACTGTGATGTGATCATCGGTACTCCGTTCACTCACTTGGCAAGCGTTGCTGCTGCTATCGACACGAACAAGATCGGTGTTGCTGCTGAAAACTGCGCAGACAAGGAGAAAGGCGCTTACACTGGCGAAGTTTCTGCTGCTATGGTTGCTTCTACAGGTGCAAAATATGTGATCCTGGGCCACTCCGAAAGACGTGCTTACTATCACGAAACTCCGGAAATCCTGAAAACAAAGGTTGAATTGGCTTTGGCCAACGGTCTGACTCCGATCTTCTGTATCGGTGAAGTGCTGGAAGAAAGAGAAGCCGGCAAGCATTTCGAAGTGGTAGATGCTCAGATCAAGGGCTCTTTGTTCGACCTGTCTGCTGAAGACTTCGCTAAGATCGTTCTGGCTTATGAACCGGTTTGGGCTATCGGTACAGGTAAAACCGCTACATCCGACCAGGCAGAAGAAATTCACGCTCATATCCGTGCTACTCTGGCTGCTAAATATGGTCAGGAAATTGCCGATAACTGCACGATCCTTTACGGTGGCAGCTGTAACGCAGGCAACGCTAAGGAACTGTTTGCTAAACCGAACGTAGACGGTGGCCTGATCGGTGGCGCTTCTTTGGCTGTCGATAAGTTCATGCCTATCATCGAAGCGTTTAATTAATTGATAATTGGCAATTGGCAATTGACAATTATTCCGGGGAATTCACTGGGGAGTATATTGTCAATTGTAATTGTCAATTGTCAATTGTCAACTGTCAATTGATATGAAATATATCTTGTCTTTATGTATATTGCTTGGTGCATCTGCTTTGTCCGCTCAGACGGATGGCGGTGGACAGGTGGAAGACATCATTGACGCCTTGCAGGAAAGAGTTCCCGGAAAGGGGACTGTTACGGTGCGCGGGTCGGATGCCCTCCGTAACATGCTCGGCAAACGTCTGCATGGCGAGGGGGTCGAAAAGACTGATAGCACGGCCTTTCTGAAAATACAAGGCTATCGTACACAAGTGTTCTCCGGTAATAACCAGCGTAAATCCAAAGATGAGGCTTTCCGGAAAGAAAAAGAAATTAAGGAACTTTTCCCTGATGTCCCGACTTATGTGACGTACAATGCTCCGTTCTGGCGTCTGCGTATCGGTGATTTCCGTTCGCATGAAGAGGCTTATCACATGCAACGTCTTCTGATGGATGCATTCCCGGCCTATAGGAAAGAGATGTATATCGTTAGGGAAGAAGTCAAAATCCCATTGAATTGAAATGAGTGAAGAAGTAAACGAGAAGACTTTGCTGGCCCGCGAAGAGCTGGCCGGCCATTATAAAAGTATTATCAATCTGCTTGGTGAAGATGTAGACCGCGAAGGTCTGTTGAAAACGCCCGAACGTGTAGCCAAAGCCATGCAGTTCCTGACCAAAGGATATCATGAAGATCCGGCAGCCGTGCTTCGTGGCGCCATGTTCAAGGAAGAGGACTACAAGCAGATGGTGATTGTAAAGGATATCGATTTCTTTTCTCTTTGTGAGCATCACATGTTGCCCTTCTTCGGGAAGGCCCATGTCGCTTATATCCCTAAAAAATATATTACGGGGTTGAGCAAGATTCCCCGTGTTGTGGATATCTTCGCCCGCCGTCTTCAGATCCAGGAAAGATTGACCATGCAGATCAAAGACTGTATTCAGGAAACGCTCGATCCGTTAGGCGTGATGGTCGTGATCGAGGCACAACATATGTGCATGCAGATGCGTGGTGTCGAGAAGCAAAACTCCCTGACTACAACCTCCGACTTCACCGGATTCTTTCAACAGGCCAAAACGCGCGAAGAATTTATGAATCTGATCAAACATAACCGGTAACGATGTCGAAGATAAGAACAGGTCGGCATGAGTGTCGGTGTTCTTCTGCATTTCTTTATTTTGTCATATTTGGGGGATAAACAGACTTTTCGCCATGATTCGCGAATTGCCTTCACCTGTATGCGCAATGGTCTGATTGTTATTATATCGGTGGGTGAAGCCGAGTAGCAAAAGTGCCTTCACTGCTTATGTTTGCTTTCATCGGAGAGCAAGCCGGATTTGGTGCATCCCATTTAAGTGACAGTAGCCGTGTTTCTGTTGTAAAACAGCCTAATCATTTACCTTTTGCCCTTGGTCGAATATGTTTTCGCCCTTGGTCAAAAGCCTTTTCGACACTTGTCAAAAGCCTTTTCGACTAAGGGCAAAAAGCAAAGGAATGGTAGCTTTTGATGTAATTGATTGTTTGTTTGCTTATTAGTTAGGGTTGTTGCACTTTTATCTTTCACTTAAATATTGTGGATGTAGTGCAGGGAGACATGACTAACTTGAACCAAGACGAGACACTGGGTGAAGCCGAATCTTGTTTTCTCCATAAACTTATTTTTATCCTCCGATTACCCTGTGAAGAACGAACGCTATAAACAAAACAAGCCCCTGAGGACGGTAATTGCCTTCGGGGGCTTCGTCGTATATTAAATACAGGATTGAGGAGGGGGGGATGTTAGAATCAGAAAACCAGTATGTAGGCCCTGTATTTGGTTTCTTTTGTGACCGGGCAGAGAGAAATATATCCTTCTTTTATTTTCCCGTCTTTCATTTCAAGCGGATAAGCCTTCTTCATAAAGCAATGTTGCTCGTAGGCTTCTCCCGGTTTGCTTGTGTAAGTGATGCGCATGTCACCCCGGGCGTTGGGAGCCAGGTATTTTTGGCTGATGCGCAAAGCTACCATCCCCATTGTGTAGCGCATGTTCACTTCTATGCAGGGATGTATGGCGAATTCGCCGTTTGCTTTTTTGCGGTAGACCAACATGTCCACGCCCAAGTAACCGGTATAGATGTTTCCGTATATCTGCCGGATCGCCTCTCCGACAGTTTCTTTCAGTTGCTGGAATTTGTCTCCGAAGTTTTCAACAAAGAAGCTTTCCAGATATGTCTGTTCGCCCAATACATTTCCGGAATAAGCTCCTTTCTTTTCAGCTCCGAATACGGAAAGCCCTTCATAGCGTATGTTCCCGTTTCCGTCTGAATAAAATTCCATCGCGAAATCCTGGTATTTGTCCAGTGCACATTCTATGCTGACACATCCCTGTTTGTTCAGTGCCCCTTCGATCCAGGTACGGTCTTTTGCAGTCAGTTTGCGTTCCGGTAGCCAAAGCAGTCCCCTGCCGGAAGATGAATAGGGAGTCTTCAGTATGAAGGGAGCATTCTGGAGGATCAGGTATTTTTCCACTTCTCTTACTTTTTTGCAGAATTTAGGCGATACCGGTACATCCATATCAGGTAGGAGTTCTCGTATTTTGTCCAGACATTCGGCAGCAGTCTGGCGGCTTGTCAATCGAGTATATTCTTCTTCCCATTCCGGGATCGTAAGGTTAAGGTTACCGCTTTTCCGCAGTTTTTCAAAAAAAGAATGGCTATGTGGAGAAAGTCCCCAGGGAGTTGCTTGCATTTCGGGCAGACTGTCCTTCTGTTTTTCGATCTCCTTGCGTGAGATTAGCTTGGCAAACGGCCTGAACTCCTTCGGTTGTAAGGAGAAGAAACGAGGTGAAACGATCTCTTCGGTAAAAACAAAATCCTCCGCGTCTGCATACCAGACGGGAAGATAAGATAACTCCCTGATCATTCTCTGCACGTTTGCAGGCGGAGTGTAATTTTCAGAGCCTTGTAGTATGGCGGTTTCGTGTCCTGGGTTAAAAAAATGTATTTTAGATTTCATGCTATATGTAATATAATAGGTATATGAATTAGGCACGGATTACAGGGATTACACGGATTAATATTTTCTTTCCGTGTAAATCCGTGTAATCCGTGCCTAATTTATATCAGTTTACGGGATTTTTCCGTTTTATTCGAGGTTCTCGTCGATGGCATCTATCTTTTTAATGATGAGTGCCATTTCATCTTTTAGCTTGTCGATCTTGCGTTCCATCTCTTTGAGCAAGCCGCCGCCGCCTTTGGAAGAGATGCTTAGGAACCCGATGTTGTTTTCGTAAGTTTGAAGTTCGTTCTTCATCCGTTCATACATGCGCATCAGTTTTTCCCGTTCTCCGTAAAGCTTCCCTTTCCCTCGTTCGCCGTTGCTCATGTCGCTGAGACTATTGCGGAAAGTCTGCATCTTGCGGTCGTTCTGGTCGACTTTAAGACGGTCGAACTGTTTGTCGACTGCTTCGTGATATTCCTTGTAAATCTTGTCTTTTTCTTTAAAAGGGACATGGCCGATCGTGTTCCATTCTGTCATATATCCTTTCAAGGCGGCAAGTGCTTCATCGTGGTCGGCTTCATCGATTGTGTTGATCTTTTCGATCAATGCCTTTTTAGCAGCTAAATTCGTTTGCTCCACGCTCTTTTGGGAAGATGCATTCTTGTTCTTCTGTTCGAAGAAATAGTCGCAAGCCGAGATGAAGCGCTTCCAGACGGCATCGGAATGTTTACGGGCTACCGATCCGATCGTCTTCCATTCTTTTTGCAAGGCGATCATCTTTTCGGTTGTGCTCTTCCAGTCCGTACTGTCTTTTAATGCTTCGGCTTTTTCACACAAGACTTTTTTCAGTTCGAGATTCTTTTCCATCTCGTCCTTTATATTCTTGTAGAATTCGCTTTTGCGGTTGAAATAAACGTCGCAGGCTGCGCGGAAACGTTCGAATATCTTCACGTTCGATTTTTTCGGGGCGAAGCCGATCGTTTTCCATTTGTCCTGCAAGGCAATTACTTCCTTATTTTTTTCTTCCCAATCTTTGAATGATTTCAATGCCGGGAAATCGATGTTTTCTATCTGTTCGCAAATAGCAGTCTTGGCTTCCAGGTTTTCCTGTTCCTTCGCTTTCAATCCTTCGAAATGCTCCTGATGGCGTTTGTTGATGATTGTGGAAGCGGCTTTGAAGCGGGACCAGAGGTCTTCGCGCAGTTCTTTCGCTACCGGACCGATTTCTCGCCATTGCTGGTGTAGTTTCTGAAGCTGATGGAAAGCGGATATGACATCCGGTTCCGTTTGCAGTTTCTCGACGGTTTCGCAAAGAGCCGTTTTCATTTCCAGGTTCTTCTTGAAATCGTAGTCGCGGAACTGGTTGTTTATTTTGATGATGTCATAGAACTTCTCGCTGTATATCTGGTAGTTCTTCCACAGTTCGCTGACGTGCTCCTGCGGAACGGCTTTCACTTCTTTCCATCTTTGCTGGATGTCCTTGAAATCATTATATAATTTGTTGAAATCTTCCTGGCTTTCGGTCAATGCTTTCAGCTGGTCGATCAGTTGGAGTTTCAAGGCATAATTGGCCGCTTTAACCCGTTCTTCCTCGGCAAGGATGGCAGCCCGTTTTTCTTTGTAGACGTTGAGCAGTTCTTTGATCTTGCTTTCGGTTTCGTCTTCGGGAGCGACAAAATCCTTTTCTTCACCACCGGCTGTAAGGAATGCTTTCTTCAATTCGTCCACTTCGCTCCGGTGGATTTTGTAATAAGCCTGTTTGAGTGCTTCCACCTCGTTGCGTGTCGCGTCTGCCGCCGCTCCTACCAAACCGGTCAGTTTCTCCAGAATTACTTCTTTCGACAATTTTCCCGTAGTCGCAACAGCTTCTTCACCTGCCGCAACTTCGTCTGTTTTGACTTCTGCTTCAGATGTTTCTTCTGCTGCAACTCCGGCGTCCGGTGTTTCGTTTGTTACAACTTCCTCCGCCGTGTTTTCCGGTGTTGTTTCCGGAGCCTTAGTTTCTTCCAATTTGCCGTTTTCTTCAGTTGGCAAATTAGCTTCGTGAGTGTCCTTCATATTCAATCGCATTTAGGAAAAGGATAAATGTATCCTATATCAAGTCACAAATTAAAGTAAATATTTTGGGATTACAGCATTTGGAAGCAAATAATTTGCAGGTAGATGTTAAATTAGGCACGGATTGGAGCAAATTCCATGAAATCCGTGCCTAAATATAATCCATGTTTGAAATTATCCTAAGAACGAGATCAATACGCCGGCGGCTACGGCAGAACCGATAACGCCGGAGATGTTGCTGGCCATGCAATATTGAAGCACATGGTTCTTGGGATCGTATTTCAATGCTATCTCATTTGCCACGCGGGATGCCATCGGTACGGCGCTCAGTCCGGTTGCTCCGATCAGCGGGTTGATTTTCTTCTTTGTGAAGAGGTTGAACAGTTTGACGAAGAAGATGCCGCCCGCTATGGAAAGGGCGAATGCAAGGAAGCCTCCGATTACGATACCGATTGTCGTGAAGTTCAGGAACGCCTCGGCTGTCATGGTCGCGCCGACCGATAATCCTAAAAAGATGGTCGCCGCATTCATGATGCTGTTCGATGCTGCATCGAACAGGCGGAATGTATTGGTCCCGATCTCTTTGACCAGGTTACCGAACATCAGCATACCGATCAATGGCACCGCACTCGGCACGAACAGGGCCACTACCGTTGTCACTACGATTGGGAAGATGATCTTCAAGACACGCAAATTTTTGATCTCCGTAGTGGACGGGTATTTCTTTTCCTGTTCCTTCATATTGATGGATAGCTCTTTCTTTGAACAAAGTAGCTTGACTACCAGAGGGATGATAACCGGAACCAGCGCCATATAGGAATAAGCGGCAATCGCTATCGGTCCTAACAGATGGGGGGCCAGTTTGATGGTCGTGAAGATGGCGGTCGGTCCGTCCGCTCCTCCGATAATCCCTAAAGAAGCGGCTTCTTTAGGTGTGAATCCCATCAGGATGGCTACCAACAGCACGGTGAAAATACCCAGTTGGGCGGCCGCCCCGAATATGGACAGACGCAGGTTGCGCAGCATCGGCCCGAAATCTGTCAACGCCCCTACACCCATAAAGATGATAGGAGGAAGGAATCCGGTCTTTATCAGCATGTAATAGATGAAATTCATCAGTCCCAACTCATGCGCAATGTCATGGAGCGGCATCTCCCAGATGTTCTTCATCATCCCGTGTGCGTTGATCATGCCGTTTTCGTCGGCCTGTATCACCCCCATATCGCCCCCGGGGAAGTTGGCAAGCAACACGCCGAACGCGATCGGTACGAGCAACAACGGTTCATACTGTTTTTTGATACCTAAATAAAGCAGTATGAACGCAATGGCATACATGATCAGAAACTGCGGTTCAGCAATGATGTTGCTGAACGCAGTCATCTCATATAGGTTTTGAAATATTTCATTCATTATTGTATCGTCATTAGTACGTCATCTTCAGAAACCGCATCGCCGGAAGCTAGGCAGATCGCAGTGACTGTTCCACCAAATTCCGCACGTACGGCATTATATGTCTTCATGGCTTCCACATAGCAAAGCACATCGCCTTCCTTTACGACATCTCCTACTTTTACAGGTGTGTCGGAAGCACTTTTCACGAGGAAGAATTTGCCTTCCAGCGGCGAGAGCACTTCTTTGCCGGTACCGGCAGGAGCAGCAGCGGGGGCGGGTGTCGCGGCAGGAGCAGCCTGTGTTTCTGCCGGGACGGCATTCGCTGTGTCTCCGAATGCTACGGTTACCTTGTAGGATTGGCCGTTCACATCGACGGTCATGACTTGCGGAGTTGTCGGCATAGCCATTGCCATACTGGCCGGGGCAACTTGTGAAGGAACGGTGGCAGGCTGGGTGGCCGTTTGCTTTTCGGCTTTTCTCTTGGCTACGTCGGCTTTGAATTCCACTTTGGCTTTTCCTGAACGGTAGGCTTCATACTGTGCCGGATGCATCGCATATTCGAAGAGTTCTTCGTCGTCTTCACCCGTTTCCCATTGTTTTTCGTTCATCAGCTTGCGATACTTGTCGAGCGCGTCAGGATAGTTGTCCTGCGGGTTGCCTTCGAAGAATTTGCGTCCTTCGGCTTTCGCCTTCTCGATGATTTCCGGAGCCAACGGACCCGGCAGGCGTCCTGCCTTGCCTAAAATCATGTCCCAGATATCGTCGGCGATCATGCTCCAGCGGGCCTTCCCTTTCTCCATCTGCATCACATTCATGAGCGCCAGGTTCTTCACATACTGGCTGAACGGAGTCACTAATGGAGGGTAGCCGACACGCGGCCATACATAGGCAACTTCATCGAACAGCTTGATCAACAGCTGGTCTTGGCTCATGAGCGGCTTGTTGTTCTTGATATTGTTCTTGTTGATTGTCTCCAGGTTCTTTTCGAGGTCTGACATCAGGCTTCCCATCATGCCGCCTGGCAGGCCCGGACCGATCAGCAACGAGTTCATCAGGCGGTTCTTCGGGCTGATATACAAGCCGAGGAAGTCATCCATGAATTCCTGGATCAGGCTGCGGACTTTCATATAAGCCTCCATGTTGATTTCCGGTACTTTGTAGCCGGCGTCTTTCAACATCGCCTGCACGGTCAGCAGGTCCGCATGGCCTGTGCCCCATGAAAGCGGTTCCATGCCAACGTCGATGTAATCGCAACCGGCGTTGCATACTTCTAAGATCGAAGCGACGTTGAATCCGGGGCCGGCATGGCTATGATACTGGACCGGTATTTCCGGATGTTTTGCCTTGATGTTGGCTACGATTTGTCCCAAGGAATGCGGACGACCGATACCGGCCATGTCCTTGATGCAGATTTCATCCGCTCCCAGTTCGATCAGTTCCATTGCCATCTTGGTGTAATATTCGACCGTATGGATGGGAGAGTGGGTGATACACAACGAACATTGCGAGATCATCCCTGCCGCCTTCGCATACCGGATGGAAGGGGCGATGTTGCGTACGTCGTTCAATCCGCAGAACGTACGGGCGATATCTGTTCCCTGTGCTTTTTTTACCTGGTAGAACAACTGGCGAACGTCGTCAGGTACGGGACTCATACGCAGGCCGTTCAGCGCTCGGTCCAGCATGTGGGTTTGTATGCCGGCCTCATGGAACGGCTTCGTCCATTCGCGTACGGCTCTGTTTGGGTTTTCACCGAATAATAAGTTTACTTGTTCGAATCCTCCGCCATTGGTCTCTACGCGGGCGAAGCAGCCCATCTCGATAATGGCTGGCGCTACCCGTGTTAGTTGGTCTACAGTGGGAACATATTTTCCGGCAGATTGCCACATGTCACGGAAGACCAAACTAAATTTGATTTCTCTTTTCATGATATTTTATATGTATAAATGCTATTATAATTTCTCGATCTTAACGACTTTGCCTTTTCCACCGGTCATAACACTTACAGCCGATACGATTGCGGCAGTAGTCTGGTTCGTGATGCCGGCAGCCGGTGTGGATGTAGCCGTCTGTCTTTGTGGTGCAACTTGTTTTTTAACAATAATCTCTTCGGGCGCATATTTGTTTACCAGTACGATCAGGCCCTTCCCAAGATAGATAACGATCATCAGGATAGCAAAGACAGTGGTCATTCCTACGATCATTAACAAAAGTCCAGTTTCTATGTTTTCCATACTCATTTATTGACGGGAAAGCGTGCGGTTGGTGTGGCTGGCACAATCCTTCCCAAGTTAAAAATCCTGCTACAAAATTAGAAAAATGTCTGAAACTCACTTATAGATTCTTCATAAAAAATATGAAAAGGGTTCGGACTTTTCGTATCTTTGCCTCCCTGAAAACAATTTGTAATTAAATAATGGGAAACTTCTTTAAATCACTATTCTCTTCCTCCAAGGTTGCTACGCCCGAAGAAGAGAAAAGCAAGAACGATCAGAAAAATTTCGATATTCTGAAATACGACGGTGTCCGCGCCCAGAAAATAGGGCAGGTGGCGTATGCCATCAAATGTTTTACCGAAGCGTTGAAGTTGCAGGAGGATTTCGAGACGATGACTTATCTGGTCGCAGCCTATACGACGGCGAATAAGGCAGATGAAGCACTCGAAGTGCTGAACCGCATGGTGGAGCTTGAACCGGACCATATCAATACGCTTCTGACACGTGTGAACGTGCTTTTCATGCTGGACAAGGATGTGGACGTGATTGCCGATTGCCGGCATATTCTCGAACTGGAAGAGACGAACCATTTGGCCTGGTTCCTGATGGGGAAGGCGAAGCGGACGACTTCCGATCCCTTAGGGGCTATTGCCGACTTGACGAAAGCGATCGCCTTGAAAGAAGATTTCACGGATGCCTATCTGATGCGTGCCCGGATATTGTTGTCGATGCAGCAGGCAACCGAAGCGCTTCCCGATGTGGAAAAAGCCATCACGCTGGCTCCGGAAGAAGAAACATCCTACTTGCTGCGCGGCCGTATCCATGAAGCGATGGGCAATATTGACGCTGCTGCAGCCGATTACCAGAATGTGTTGGAGTTGAATCCGTTCAATGACGAGGCGACACTGCTCGTCGGCCAGCTCCTGATCACGCAGGAACGTCTGGATGAAGCCATTACTTTCTTCGACGAAGCGATCGACCTGAAACCCGATTTCGCCAAAGCATACGCCGAACGGGGCCGTGCCAAGAACCTGAAAGGAGATAAGGAGGGCGCCTTCGAAGATCTGAAAAAGTCCATCGAACTGAACCCCGAAGGCGACGAAGCCCGGAAGCTGGAAGGGCAGCATACGAATTTCAACGATATGTACAAGGGCGGGATCTTTTGAAAAGGAGGATGCTGATTTTACAATAACCCCTGTTTTTTCTATTTCACCCCGAAAACCGGACGTTTTCGGGGTGTCTTTTTGCAGGCAGTACGGTACATTTTTGTGACGTATTGCCTGTACGTCTGCGCGGTTTGTTTCCGGTATATGTGTTTTTGTCGATCCGGATCTTGTTTTCCTTGACAATCCGGAAAACCTTAACTTCCGGTGAGTCGGATATCTGGATCTTGCTTGGAGATGGTGCAGGAATATGGAACGTATAAAGAACCCGGTCTCAGGGAGGCCGGCAGCCCTTTCCCGTGACGACCGTCTTCGTTGTCATGACGACCGTCTTCATGCAGGGTGAACTGCGCACTTCAGAGCCATGAAGACGGTCGTCATGGGAATTTTCTGCGCACCTCGCGGAAAATACCTCCGGAAATGTTTGTTGCCGCTGCTGGAGAAACCTTTTGGAAAGGTGGTTTTGACAGCTTTTTTCTTGTTTCTATGGGCATTTTTTACAATATTTCCAGGTTTCCCCGATATTTTTACCGGTTCAGCGTCAGGTCTTTCTCTAAAAATAAAACTTATTGTCATCCCTGGCTTATTGTACGGTTTTTCAAAATACCCGTTAGTCTGAATCGAAACTGTAGCGCATGAAATTAGGTTTTCTACCCCATATTTTTCAAATTACACGCAGGGGTAATATTTTTTAAGAAACTCGTGTTTTTGCAAGATGTTGAACAACAGAAAAATACAAATATATGCCTTTTGAAGGGGGGTATTGTGCGTTTTAACGTCTTTCGAAGTCTGGTGTTCTGTGTTTCTTAGATCTCTTCAGGATTACTTATTATAAGCTGATAGCCGGTTCCCCGACAAGATTTGATTTGGATAAATGGCATGGGGGCCAAGCTTTCCCGCAAGCGCACAATAGCAGCAGAAACCGCATCGCGTTCCGCTTTACCGATCTTTTCCTTTTTTAAGGCATTTCCGAGGATTTGTGAATAGATAATTTGAGGCGCTATCACTGATTGTTGAGAATTAATCAGATGAGTAAACAGCTTCAGGCCTTGCCCGCTTAAAGTTACATGTATGCTTTTATATATCAGGATGCCGCTTTTCCTGTCAAATCGCAATCCGAAAGGTAAGGTTCCTTCTTTGGAAAAAGAACGGACAAAAGCGACAACGGGCTTCTCTACAACTTTTGTTTCGATTACTTTCTTTTCAAGCAATACCGCGTTTAGTTTTTTTATTCCCCATTTATAACTGCCGTATAAAATTCCGACAAATAAACCATAAAAGAGTAAAAAGAGAAGGATGGAATCTGCCCGTTTTAAAATAAAGGAAAGCGGAATTTGCACAAATGCTTGTAATTCTATATTGTCTTCTATATTTTTATTCTTCCGATATATAACTGGCTTCAAAGCGGTAGCTTTTTTCATAAAAAGGCTATCGGTGTAACTTATCGTTGTTTTTTCTTTACGCTTACAACGCACCGCTGTTTGTGTTTCCATACCTAAATCTGCAAGTCTGGCGCGAAAAAGGCTATCCAGGAAAATCCGGTTCGGATCATTCAGAGACAGATAGTCCTGGTCACACCATCTTTCTTTTTCTTCATAGGAAATAGAGTCCGATAATAATAATGTTCCTCTATTAGTTTTTATCGGTATGGAACCCAATCGGGTGTTCATTTCTTTACTGATAGCATCTTGAAAAGTAGCAGAGGCTTCAGTGAAAATCTTTTTACGGCATGAAAGGAATCCATGCCAGATCATTATCAAACAAAACAAAGTCATACACATATATAGTAATATGCATAGTCTTTTAAAAAAAGGATTTTGTCTGTATGTCTATTCTCTTCTTGCATGTTACAAAAATATAAAAAATGGACATCTATATAGGCTTTTCTCTTCAGATATATGTAATTCAAGTCCGAAGAAAACCTACAGAAAACCTACAAGAAGTCAGGTAATGGCATTCTATTTATCTGGGTAATAGCGAATTGTGAAATATGTGGCACAAACCTATTGACATCCGAATTATATATCCCTACATTTGCCTCAAAAACAAAAGTTATGAAAAAAAGAGTTTCAGCAGTAGTAATTGTTTTGGTTTGTTTGGGTGGAGTAGCTTGATTGGCATTTGATAATATTGAAGCTTTGGCGTCCGGTGAGAGTAGTGCTTATAGGTGTTACGGGATAGGCGATGTCGACTGTCATGGTGATAAAGTTGATAAGATGTATAGTGGCTATAGTTTAAAATGACATGAGAATCTTCCTATACATATTATTAATAGGAATAAGTACATTAATCTCCTGCAGTGGTTCACCCGATCCTCTTTACCCTCGGTATACAACTTTTCCTGATGAGAAAATAGTAGCCACGCAGGAGATTTCTATTGATTCTGCCTTTTTCCGTTATCCCTACCGGGTAGCGGTAAAAGACAGTATCGCTGTCATCATGGATTTACATAATGACAGCCATTACTTTTACGCTTTTACTTATCCGGAGTGGAAGCCGATCGCACCGTTCGGAAAGCGTGGAGAGGCCCCCGGAGAAATGCTTTCGGCAGAGATGTTCCAGTTTTCTGCATTGGATTCAGTCTGGACATTGGATGCTAACCGGATGCTGATCACGCGCTGGTCTGTCTCTCCGACGGGCAAGACCGTTTTGCGCAAAGAGGAAATAAGATTAGATAAAACATTAGTTCGCTCTTTAGATTTTTATCGTACAGATTCAGCCTTTCTGATCACAGACTACTTAGGTGATTTTCGTTATCACAAAGTCAGTCATAGTGGTAAACCGATCAAAAACATAGGTAAAATTCCCACCGAAATCAGCTATGAGCAAGATATTCATCCCGCTTTAGCACAAGCTTGGCGTAGCTTTACCGATTACAACCCGAAAAACGGGATATACGCAATGGCGACCCAATTGGGAGAAGCCCTTGAAATATACAATCTAAAAACTCAAACTCATAACGTTATATACGGTCCTGCCGGAGAACCTCAATTCATTGCAAAAGGAGGCGAAGGATTCCCGACCGGCATCAAAGGGTTTGTGGACATACAAGTCACAGACGATTATATTTATACCGTTTTCGATGGGATGTCCTGGAAAGAGCGGGACAAATTTTACGAACGCGGCATGTCTGCTCCCAAAGGAGGCCATTTCCTTTACGTGTTCGATTTGGCAGGAAACCCGGTTCGAAAATATACGCTCGACAAAAATATCTTGGGCATCCATATCAATGAAAAAACAAACATCGGAATTGCGACCTGCGCGGAAAGCGATAATCCGATCGTGACATTCAAACTATAACAAGAAAATGAAACAACTGCTCTACATATTATTCCTATTATTTTTGTTAGCCGCTTGCCGGGAAAACAAGAAAGATCAATTTGCCCGTCTGGTTCAGGAATGGCAGGGAAAAGAGATCGTGTTTCCGCAGGATATGGCTTTCACCCGTTTCGTCACTGAGCAGGTGGAATACCGGATACCCGATGCAGAATATAAAGTGCTGATTTATGTCGATTCAACAGGTTGCACCAGTTGCAAATTGTAACTGCCGAAATGGAAAGAATTGATCGCCTATGTCGATTCGGCAACAAATGGTAATATCCCGTTCATCTTCGTCTTCCAGTCGAAAGACGACAAAGAGTTGCGATACATCCTGAAACGCGACAACTTCGACCGTCCGGTCTGCATCGATCGGGACAGCCGATTGAACAAGTTGAACCAATTTCCACAAGAAATCACTTTCCAAACATTCCTGCTTGATCAGGACAACAGAGTGAAAGTGATCGGCAATCCGGTACATAACTTGGCGGTCAGGGATTTGTATCTAAAACAGATTGCAGGTGTGCAACACAAAGAGATATTGGCAAAGACCACCCTCGAACTGGAAAAGAGCGAATACGATTTAGGGACAGTCAAAGAGGGAACAACCAAGAAGCAGACGATCACAGTTCGGAACACCGGAATAACTGTCTTTAAGTTGACAGGTTTCACCACCTCTTGTGATTGTACCGAAGCAACCTGCGACTGGAAAGAACTGCAACCGGGAGAGAGTGGAACGGTCACGGTCAGCTACGAAGCGGAACAGCCGGGAGATTTTTACCGAACGGTAGACATTTATGGAAACATACCGAACAACTCGCTGATGTTGAGTTTTATCGGGACAGTAGAATAAAGCAATTAACGGGAAAAAGAAAGGAGTTCCTGCCTACCGCCTCACAAGCATAAACAGAAACTCCCGGACTTTCCCTCATTCAATAACTAATAAAGAAGGAGGTAACGACAAAAGTAGTAAATTTGGAGTAAACAACAAAATCACCTGTTCCGGAAAATGGTACTGGGCAAAAGATCTAAAACTAATAATAAAATCATAAATCCCTAATAATTACGAAAATGGGAAAGAAACTTTTTGGCGTAATCGCTTTTGTTGCGATCGCCACAGCAGCAGGCTGGAACTACCAGCAAAATAAACAAAGTGTTGAACTGTCGGACTTGGCATTGGCCAATGTGGAAGCATTAGCAAGATATGAAGATGGCGAATGTCCTAACGGATGCCTTACCGAATATGATTCAAAAGGATGTTGGTGTTATAGATTTTATCCAAATGTGAAAGAAAAAGACTGGACACGTTAATAAAAAACACTTTCAAAGTTGCGTTAGTGCTTTATTCCCTCTCTAAAGTATTTGTAGGGAGAGAATTTGCACTAACCTCTTTTTTAAATGGAATATGTAGAAACTAAAATATTAGTGACATGCAAAAAAATATATACATATTATTATTGTTGTTCATCTTTTTTTCGAGTTGTACAAAAAAAGTAGCAACAGAAGTTTATCAAAACAAACGTGACAATGTCGTTAATCTTCACAGTAAAGTTAAAGAAATAGAAACAGAAGATGTATTAATCAATCGATACTCACAACCCTTTCTACTTGACCGGTATTTGATTATAGGGGATTATGTCTCAAAAGACAGCCTTGTGCATATATTTGATAAATATGATTTCAAGTATATTTGCAGCACTGCTTTCTTGGGGCCTGGTCCTACGGAAATCACAAGTTTTGGTTCTGTCTGTATTAATGAAAATGACCGTGAATTTTATATTTCGGATTATGGTAAACAAAAAATATTCACTTACAAGCTTGACAGCGTGCTTTCAAATTCCCCCAATTATATACCTACAGTTAAAGTGAATTTGAATCAAGAACAAATACCTAATAGATATTATTACATAAATGATTCACTATGTTATGCTTCTATAATAACACCAACCGGTCGTTCCGGTTTTAATCAATCCGGGGCAATTTGGAATATGATGACCGGGAAAATTACACAGCTCAAATACACTCATCCTGAAATAGAAAAAAAACGTGTCAATATTGCAGTATCCATAAAAAATAAAACATTTGTAGAGTGTTATGACCACCATGATTTAATGACCATATATGATTTGGAAGGGAATTTAAAATGCAATGTATATGGTTCTAAATGGAATAATAAAACATCTAATAGGCAAAATTATTATGGTTCTGTGATCTTTGCCAAAGATAAAATTGTAGCCTCTTACTCTGATGGGAGAGATAATTTCGGCAAACAAAGTAGACCTACAACTTTATTAGTCTTTGACTTAAAAGGCAATTATCTTAAAACAATAGAAATAGGATACAATATCTTGGAATTTTGTTACGATGAAGAAAATAATCGAATTATCATGTCTTTTGACGATGATATACAATTGGGTTATTTAGAGTTAGGTAATATTGTGTAATAATCTATATGAAACGATGGATTGACATCCTATTGGATCTTTTTCTTGCCGTGGTGGGGTTGGCTCTTCTTTGGATTTTCGCCCAAATCTTCCTCTTTGCCTCCTTTCACATCCCCAGCGACTCGATGGAGCCGGAACTGGTCGAAGGGGATTTTGTGGTGGTCTGGAAACCGATGCTCGGTGCACGACTGTTTAACCTCAACATGACGCTGCGGTTGGAACAAGTCGAAATCCACAGGGTTCCCGGATTCCGCAATATTAAAAGGGATGATGTGCTGGTTTTCAACTTTCCGTATCCGAACAATTGGGACAGGATCGAGATGCACATTTTGAAATACTATGTCAAACGATGTATTGGACTGCCGGGAGACACACTTTTCATCAAAAAAGGTCGATTTCGAGTAGAAGGAATAGATGAGCCACTCGGAAACATCAAGTCACAACAAAAGATCGGACAGACTTTGCCAGAAGAGTTTCCGGGTGGTGTATATCGCTGTTTTCCATATGATTCCATTATCGGTTGGAATATTCAAAATTTCGGACCACTCTATATTCCTAAAACAGGTGATCGGCTACCAATGAACCTAAAGAACTATCAGTTGTATCATAAACTAATCTCTTGGGAGCAAAAAGCTAAATTAGAGTATAAAGATTCAACCGTTTTCCTTAATGACAAACCGATAAAAGATTAGTGTTTTCAGAAAAACTATTATTTCATGGCCGGAGATAAAGGAGAAAACTCGCAGGATTCACGTTATTGGGGGTTACTACCGGAAGAATATATTGTAGGAAAAGCTGCTTTCATCTGGAAATCGGTCGATCCCTACACAGGCAAATTCCGTTGGGAACGTTTCTTTAAAACTATACACTAACAGACAGCGTATGAACATAAAAATATTCATCTTTCTGACGATACGACTCACTGCCTGTTCTTCTTATCAGGACAAGAGACTGGAATATGCCCTGGAACTTGCTGAAGAAAACAGACAAGAATTAGAAAAAGTGTTGAAACATTATCAAGATAGTCCGGAAAAACTGGCGGCGGCTCACTTCTTAATTCAGAACATAGACTTGGCATTTAAAGTATGGAAAGAGCGGCCTTGGAATAAAAATTTATGTTTCGAAGATTTTTGTGAATTAATACTTCCCTGTCGTATTGCAAATGAAAAGCTAAGCGATTGGAGATACACATATCATAATAGATATGCACCTTTATTGGATTCATTGTATAAAGGCAATGATGTTATTGAAGCCTGTAACACATTAATGAGAATTTTGAGGACAGAGGGATTTTATTATAATGCCCAATTCAAAATACCACATCTCGATGCTTTATTTTTAAAAGAAAACAGATCTGGATATTGCAGAGAGACTTGCGATATCAAATAACAATCGTATATGAAACAGTTGATAATATATATCACCATAATCGTACTAACAAGTTCTTGTTCTCCTGACAAGGGTAACCGGCTGGAATATGCTTTACGATTTGCAGAAAATAACAGAGGCGAATTGGAAAAGGTGCTCGACCACTATTACGACAATCCTGAAAAACAGGCAGCAGCCCGTTTCCTTATCGAAAATATGCCATATCATTATGGTTATAAAAGTTGGCAACAGGACACCATTAAACAAATATTGGCCGATGCCGTTAAAAGAAAATCCGTTTACGGAGAAGACTTGCTGATTATAGATAAAAAACATCTGGATAAATGGAGCTCCTATTCGCATTATAACGGAGAAAAAATATATGACTCCAAAATAATAACCGCCGATTATTTGATCGAGAATATAGACCTATCTTTTGAAGTCTGGAAAAAATATCCGTGGAACAAGCATCTCTCTTTCGATGATTTTTGCGAGTTTATCCTCCCTTACAGGATAGCCAATGAGCCACTCAGCAACTGGCGAAAAAAATATTACGAACACTATATTCCTAAGTTGGATTCCCTTTATAAAGGGACGGATGTTATCGACGCATGCAGTGCGGTTAACCTGGTTCTCAAAAAAGAATGGTTCTATTATAATACAAATTTCTCCCTGTCCCATCTGGGAGGCGATTATCTTTTCACTACCCGGGTTGGATATTGCAGGGATGCTTGCGATGTGGTAACTTATGCAATGCGATCGGTCGGTATTCCTATCACAACGGACTATTACATTTATTCACCGGATCTGAGGACCTGGCATTGCTGGAATGTAGTCAGAGATACTACAGGCCAATGCTATCCTTTCTGGTATACAAAAGATGAGATAGCACGTTCCGTAACCAATGACGGCAGGCGGAAAGGGAAAGCCTACAGGGATTGTTATGGAATACAAAACGGACGTTTCAGGAAATGGGCTGCAGATAACGCTGTGCTGCCTTTTTTCAGGAACTGTTTTGTCAAGGACGTTACGGATAATTATTCGGGATCGAATGAGATTTCTCTACCTATAGCAGTTTCAGGATGTAAATATGCATATCTCGGAGTATTCAAAAACGGAAGCTGGGAACCTGTAGATATTGCACAGATAGAAAAAGGACATGCAATTTTCAAAAATATCGAACCGGATATAGTATTTCAGCTTTTATACTCAAAGAACGGTAATATCGAAACGTATGATTATCCGTTTGTTTATGACAAACAAAGAATTATCTATTTCAAACCGGATACGACACAACAGGAAACGGCTTGTCTAAAAAGGAAGTACCCTTTTCAGGAGGGCACTGAAAAAGTTTCCTTGCAGCTTTTTAAAGAATTAAATCTGCACA
>ERZ1673738.694-NODE-694-length-57639-cov-8.972735_pt1 | contig 57639 bp, 50 predicted proteins | sample MGYA00580198_ERZ1673738 | MGnify/ENA primary metagenome ERZ1673738 (study PRJEB41218, sample SAMN15661784) | gut metagenome | host: Homo sapiens | place: Canada: London | collected 2015-08-20/2019-03-30 | study: EMG produced TPA metagenomics assembly of... | reverse complement strand
CCCCGCCGCCCGGCCGGCCGCGGTCCCGTCAAGGGCGCGCTGCTATGCGCAGACACACCGCCGTCGTCCGTCCGTGGAGGAAGGACGCGCATCGTATATGTACCGCCGCACCGCGCCCCTCCGCAACGTAAACCGTCCCCGGACAGGCAAACGAATTCTTTGCCCTGACGCTATATACCCCGACGGTGCATAAAACCCTTTTATACGAACATCGTATGCTGCCCGGGCAGGTACGCAAATCTTTGCTTACTCTAACGTTATATACTGCCCCGGGCAAGAATATAAATCTTTGTTTACTCTATTGTTATATACTGCCCGTACACATAGCCGTTCAGCCCGTTATGCGAGACGGTGTACCAGTCGCCCTCCTGTCCGGTGATGGTGACCCGCGTGCCGTTGGGAATCTGGCCGATGACGGTCGATTCCAGCGACGGGCCGGTGCGGATGTTCAGCCTTCCGCCGCCGGTGGTGACCACGCCCTCCCGCAGGCCGGACGGCTCGATAAACGGCACGCCGAGGAATTCCGCCACCGAGAGCGCGAGCGTGCGGCCGATCAGCTCAATGTTGTTCTTGATCCATTCCGCGTCGGACGGGTTGTCGTGATACGCAATCTCGACGAGCACGGACGGCGCGTTGACGCGCCGAAGCTCGGCGAAGCTGGAATTGGGCACGGTGCGCACCTTTTCGGGGTTGGGGTAGATGTCGCGGAAGTTGGAGGCGATGATCTCGGCGGCCTCGCGTCCGCGCGCGCTGGTGGTGTAGTAATACACGTCCGTGCCCGTCTGGCCGCCTACGTTGCCCACGCCCGAGGCGTTGGAGTGGAGCGCGAGGTGCAGACGGTAGTCGCCGCTGTTGGAGTCGGCGATGACCTGATTGAGCGTCATATCGTCGCCGCTGCGCGCAAAGCTGATGCCGCTGGCGACGAGATACGGCTCCATTGCGTCGGCGACGAGGTCCATATAGTACTTCTCGCTGCCGCTGCCGTCGTAGTAGATGTTGAAGTCCTGCCGCGAAGGGCTTAAGTACAAATCTGCCATAAAATGTTCAGCTCCTTTTTTACCCATGGTATGCAAAACGGCGTCCTATTGTGTGCCTGACGCCGTTTTTTTCACAAATGATTTCGTTTTGTTGGGAGGGACGAGAATGATCGAGCTGCTTGCGCCCGCGGGTAATCCCGAGGCGCTGCGCGGCGCCGTCTACGCCGGAGCGGACGCGGTCTATTTCGGCGCGCAGGCCTTCAACGCGCGCGCCGAGGCCGGCAATTTCGGGCCGGACGAGCTGGAGCGGGCGTTTTCGTTCTGCCGCACATACGGCGTCAAAGCCTACATCACGCTCAACACGCTCGTGTCCGACCGCGAGCTGCCCGACGCGCTCACCCTCGTCGACGGCCTGTGCGCGCTCGGCGGGCCGGACGCGCTCATCGTGCAGGACCTCGGGCTGGCCGCCGCGCTGCACCGCCGCTATCCCGCGCTGCCGCTGCACGCGTCGACGCAGATGGGCTTTCACAGCACGCCGGCCGTCCCCCTCCTGCGCGAGCGCGGCTTCACGCGCGTGGTGCTGGCGCGCGAAATGCGCCGCGGCGACGTCGAAGCCGTCGCCGCGGCGGGGCTGGAAACCGAGCTGTTTGCGCACGGCGCGCTCTGCGTCTGCCAGAGCGGCGGCTGCCTGATGTCCGCGCTCATCGGCGGGCGCAGCGGCAACCGCGGCGCCTGCGCGCAGCCCTGCCGGCTGCCCTACCGCGCGCCGAACGCCTATCCGCTCTCGCTCAAGGATTTGTGTCTGGCGTCCCACATTCCGGCGCTGCTGCAAAGCGGCGTCACCTCTCTGAAGCTGGAGGGCCGGATGAAAAGCGCGGAATACGTCTACGCGGTCACGAAAATCTACCGCCGCCTGCTGGACGAGCGCCGCGCCGCCGCGCCGGCCGAGCTGGACGAGCTGGCGGCCGTATTCTCTCGCAGCGGCTTCACCGACGGCTATTTCGCGGGTCGGGTCGGCAAATCGATGTTCGGCGTGCGCACCGAGGCCGACAAGGCGCGCACGCGCGCGGCTGCCGTCCGCATCGAAAAGCGCCGGATTCCGGCCTCGCTGGCGCTGACGGTGACGACCGGCGCGCCCGCTATGCTGACGGCGTCCTCGGGCGGCGTATCGGTAACCGTCCGCGGCGACGTCCCGTCCCCCGCCCTCTCGCGGCCGCTGGAGGCGGACGCGCTGCGCGCCCGAATGGAAAAGAGCGGGAACACGCCGTTTGCGGTCGAGGACTGCACCGTCACGCTGGACGACGGGCTGTTCCTGCCCGTAGACCGGCAGAACGCGCTGCGCAACGACGCGCTCGGCGCGCTGGAGCGCCGGCTGGACGACGCGCGGCGGCAGGATTACGGCGCCCCCGACGCGGACATCGTCCCCGCCGCAGACAGCGCACCCGCAACGGCCGCACGCCCCCGCGCGCACGGGCTGGTGCTGCGGTTCGACAACACCATACCCGACGCAGCGCTGCTGCGCGCGCTGGCGCCGGCGGCCGTCCGCATTGATTTGCCGCTGCACGCGCTGCCGGAGCGGCTCCCCTGCGACGCCTCCCTCTGCTCCGCCGTCCTGCCGCGCGTGGTGTTCGACTCGGACGTCGCCGACATCCGCCGTCTGCTGGCGGCGGCAAAAGCGCGCGGCGTGCGGCAGGTCACGCTGCCGTCGGCCGCGCTGCTGCCGCTGTGCGAGGGCTTCGTCCTCCACGGCGACTACACGCTCAACGTGTACAACACCCGCACGTTTGCCGAGCTGGCCGGTATGGGGTTCGACTCGGTGTTCCTCTCCCCCGAAGCGAAGGCGGCGGTCTTCCGAAACGCAGGCGGCGCCGCGCGGGAAATCCTGTTCTACGGCCGCGCGCCGGTGATGCACACCGAAGCCTGCATTCTGCAGAATCTCCGCCCCTGCGGCCCGTCCGACGGCTGCCGGGGGCTGCTGACCGACCGTACAGGCGCGCAGTTCCCGATCCTGCGCGAGTTCCGGCACCGCAACACGCTCTACAATGCCGTGCCGACCTGCCTGTTCGACCGGCGCGACAGGCTGGAGGGCTGCGCCGACCTGTTCTGCCTGCTGTTCACCGTCGAGCGCGAAGCCGAGGTGCGCAGGCTGGTCGACTGTGCGCAGCGGGGCGAAAACCCGCTGCAAGCCTTCACACGGATGTATGTATAAGAGTCCAGCCGGTTGACAAAAGCACAGCGGCATGACAAGCTTTCACGCGAATGCAGAAGAGGCCGCCCGCTTCGAGCGCGTTCCCGTATGCCGGCGCAGCTTCGGCGTGATCGCAGAGCAACAGACGGAAAGGACGGATGTAAGATGAAAAGCCTGTCTGTAAGAGGAATCAACACATAAAAGTCGGTAAACCGCTTTGTTTTTACCGACTTTCAAAATCAAAACCGAAACGGGGCAAAGGCTAAAAAAGAAACGTTACTTCCCCGTTTCCGAAGAAAGGATGCTTTCGCTGCGCGAAAGCTATGGTAATAACAATGACAGATTCTTTCCGATACTGCGAAGAAAGCCAATATTTGATCAGCATGGTACCGCCCGACCGGCTCGTCAGCTTGGGCCTGCGCCTTGCCTTTGACCGCGAAACCCATATCCTGGATCTCTGCTGCGGGTACGGCGAAATGCTGAAGCTCTGGCATACGGCGTTCGGCATCCGAGGCGTCGGCGTCGACGTCTGCCGCGAATTCATCGAGTGCGGCCGCCGACGCCAGCCGGACGGCGAAGCTGTTCACCTAATCTGCGGAGACGCGCAGAGCTACGCGGACGACGAAAAATACGACGTCGTCTGCTGCACGGAAGCCTTCGGCGACATTCGGGACATTGCCGGCACGATCGCTTTCCTTGAAAAATACGCCAAGCCGAACGGCAAGCTCCTTTTCGGCAGGCTGTACGCAAAAACCGAATGCCCGCCGAAGGCGCTCACCGATTTCGACGGTGAAATCGAGACGTTGGCAGACATAAATCGGAAAATACGCGCGTGCGGCTACAATATCACCGCTCTGGCCACCGATACCGACGCGCAATGGGAAGATTATATCACTTGGAGCGCCAAACGCGATCTGGAACACCTGCGCCGGAACCCGAACGACCAGGAGACGCGGGCGTGGCTGGACAAGTGGTATGACCTGTATTTCCGATACCGCCGCCCGTACGAGGGCTGGGCGCTGTTCGGACTGGAAAAAGGCTGACCGTCCGGCATACCGGCATACAACGGGCAGGGCGCCGCCGTAAACGGCGGCGCCCTGCCCGTTTGCCGTCCTTCGGCCGGGGGTGCGCTTACGGCTCGTCGTACACCAGCACGACGGGCGGGCAGCAGTAATCTACGTCCGCGAGATGCAGCTTCCGCTCGTAAGCCTCGCGGATGACGCCCATCACAAGGTAGGTCGTCGCCGGCTCATAGAGGCAGTACAGCGGCACGCCGCAGAGACGGGCGGGGACTTCGATGCGGTTGTCCTTCAAATACGACCGATACGCCTCCCCCAGTACTTCCTCCAGCCGGCGGCGGGCGCGGTCGACGGCGGCCTCTGCCTGCGCGTATTCCGCCGACGACAGCACGGGGACATCCGTTTGCAGCGCGCCGTTTTCGCGCGTCAGCAGCCCGACCGTGATCAGCTCGTCCAAGCACTCCAGCATCGTGTTGCTGACGCCGTCGAGCGGGAGGCCCTTATGCAGACGCCACAGAAGCTGCGGCATCTCTCTGAAATACACGTCGTAGCCGCAGGCCGCAAAGCGGCGGGGACTGTCCCACAGCGTCGTATCAAACTCGCAGAGCTTGAGATACGACGCGCCGCCGCAGTCGCAGGCGCCGCCCGACGTTCGGTGTCCGCCATGCACGACATACTCGCTCGCTTTTCTGTCGGCGTCGGTCTCGGTGCAGCCGCCGGGGTACACACGTCCCATCGCAATCCAGCTCCCGCCGTCCCGCCGCTTGGGATACACGACCGGTTCGTCCGAATAATGAAGCTGAAAGCTTTGCAGCGTCCGCAGGAGGACGTAGCGCTCCAGCTTGCGTCTGCGCCGAAGCGGGAGCGCGCGGCAAAACGCCGCCGCGTTGATTTCCGCGAGCAGATCCGCCAGAACGCCCCAGAAGCATTCGAAGTGTTCGCGCACGAACGCAAGCTGCGCGTCGAAGCGCCCGCGGTAGTCCTCCGGCCGGAGAAGGACAAAGTCGGTGGCGTACCGGCCGCTGTCCGTCCGGCGCATCAGCTCGCCGTCGGTCAGCCTCCGAACGATCGGCTCCAGATAAACGGTCGGCACCGAAAGGGCGGCGGCCAGCTCGGTGATCGTCAGCGGCTTGTCATACGCGGCGATGAGAAGATTCTGCGCGATGAGGTCGCCCTCGACCAGAGACATCGGTTCGTCCCGCAGCCCCATTGCGCCGCCCGCATAGAGATGCAGCCTGTCCGGGATACGGTTTTTCGTTTCGTTCATACGGTTGGTCAATCCTTTCCTGACGGCCTCGCGTCCGGCGGACAGCCGGCTCTTGACGGTGCCTGCGGGGATGCCGAGCTGTTCGGCGATGTCCGCGACGGAGCTGCCGTTGAAATAATAACGAAGGAGTACCTCCCTCGTCGTTTCGGATAGGTACAGCAGCGTCCGGCGCAGCGCCGCCGCTTCCTCGATGCGCTCGTATGCCTCCTCGGCCGCCGTGAAATCGTCCGCCGCGTCCTCCGGCAGGGTTTGCAGGCTCACGACCTTCGGCAGCCGGTATTTCCGGCGCAGCAGGCTGTTCCGCTTATGCATCAGCGTGTGCACAAGGTAGGTTTTGGGATGCTCGATGACGCCGCCGTTGTGCCTGTACGCAAAGGCTGCCAGGAAGGTCTCGGAAAGCAGGTCCTCCGCCTCCTCGCGCGAATCGCTTTTGGCTTCGGCCAAGCGTCTGATTTCATCGTAATACGCAAGCAGCTCGTCGTCCATCGCCGCTCATACTTCCTTTCGTCTATAATAGTCGCCGCAGCCCGTCATCGGTTCGGCCGCTGCGCAAAAAAAAACAATTTCCGATATCCGATAAAATTAGCAGAGCGTCAAACGCTCTGCTATGTATTATAATACCGTTTTATATTATATCCGTTTTTCTACGCCGTCCCACAGAAAGCGCGCCAAATCCACGCAGCCGTTCGGCTTGAAGCCGACGCCCTCCGCCGCCAGCAGCGCCGTCTGCGCGGGCCAGCCGGGCGCGGTACGGCCGACGCAGTTGACCACGCGGTGGCAGGGATAACCGTCCTCCTCCAGCCGGGCAAGCGTATGCCCGACGAAGCGGGCGGCGCGGCCAAGCCCCGCCAGCACCGCAACCTGCCCATAGGTGGCGACGCGGCCGCAGGGAATGGAGGCGACGACCGCCAGCACGGCGGCGGCCGGGTCGAGCCCGTCAGGACAAGCCCTGTTCGTCATAAACGGCAAGCCATTCGTCGGTCACGCCGGCCAGCTTTCGGAGCTGCTCGGCGGCCGGCTGCATCTGCGCGGGGTCCCGCAGCGCTTCGGGCCGGACCGCAAAGCCCGACGACCGGGAGACCAGCGCCGCGAAGCCCTCGACGCACTGCCTGTACACGAGCGACATCAGCCGCCCGAGCCACGGCATGTCCGGGTTGTACCGTTTCGCGCGCGCAAGAAAGCTCTCCGCCATCCCGTTGCAGCCGAGCGCCTGCAGCGCGCCGGTGTGCATCCGCCAGCCGCACATCTGTCCGTCGTGCGTATACCAGATCGGATCATCGGCGGGAATCGCGGCAAGCGCGCCGGACGTCAGCGCGTCCGCCCAATCGTCGAACGCGCGCCGGCCGAACGAATAGGCCGCCGTGGACGCACGTCGAAGGCGGGCCGGCACGGCGAGCACCGCGCGGCGGTAGACCTCCGCAGGCGCGGGACGCTCCCGACGCCCGCCGACGAAAATCAGCTCGGAAAACGGTCCTATGTATTTGCGCGGCGTCTCGTCCTCGCCGAGCAGAATGAGCGGCGCGCCGTCCTCCCAGCCGCAGATCACGCCGAAAAGCTCCCAGCCGTCGGCGCCGGGCGCGCGGACGAGGACGGGCAGGCCGCGCCCGAGCGACGCGCAAATACGGTCGGACAGCGCATCGGCGTCGGCTTCCGCGCCGGTAAAGCGCTCGTAAGCATAGCCGCAGGCGGCGAACGCGTCGTCGAGCGCGTCGCCGGGACAGGCGTCGGACAGGCAGGCGGCGAAGCGGCGCGGGTCCCTGCTGTAAAGCGGCGTGAAAACATCGCCGGTCACGCCCGCAAAAAACAGATAGTCGAACGCGTCGGGTTCACCCAAGCATTCCATCAGATACGCCATACAGCCGTCAAACGAATACATTTCCCCGCACAGCGCGTCACAGAGCGGGCGGCAGTTTTTCAACAGGGTCTTCACGGTGTCTCTCCTTTGCCGCGGCAAAAACCGCCAGAGGAAACGCCTCCTCTCCGGCGGTTTTTCGCTGCGGGCGCGTTATTTTCTGAACTGTGCGATAACTTCCTCGATTTTCTGGTTCACCTGGCCGCGAATCGACTCGAGATGCGAGGAAACGTCGGTGGAGCCGCCGGCCATCAGCGTCGTGTGCATCGTGCTCAGGCCCGAGAAGCCATAGATATAGCCGACGTCGTACACGACGTTCTCAAAAATCAAATCGAGAATATCGACGTCCTTGCTTGTGTCGGAAAGCGCGTCCTTGTTCTTGAGAATCTGGTCATAATACGCCGTGGCGATGTATTCCCTGCCGCCGGCGGAAAGCACGTCGATCATATAGGCGGCAAAGCGCGCGTCGTCCCGGGACAGCGTGCTCGGGATGCCGATGCCATAGGCGTAAACCGCGCTGCAGGGCGTGTAGTACTCGGTCTGCGTGCTGTCGGCCAGCGGCATCGGGACGATGGCGTAGTCAATCTCGTACGCGCGCAGCTTCTTGATAGCCGAGAAGGCCGAAACGCGGAACAGCGCCCGCTCCTCACCGAAAATGCGCAGCGCGGTGTTCGAGCCCTCTGAGGTGGGCACGCCCTGCGCGAGAATGTCCTGATAATGGATGATCCAGTCCTTCTGCTGGAGCAGGCTGAGAATCTTCTGCGAGACGCTCAGCGAACGCGCGCCGCCGATGCTGATGATGGGGTCGTCGTTCTCGTCCTTGGCGCAGAGCGTTTCGCCCGACGCCAGATAGAACTGGATCGCGTCGCCATGCGACGACACCAGCCCCCATTCGTCGTTGTAATCCTGTGTGCCGTTGCCGTCGGCGTCGCTTGCGAACTCGCGGCCCAGCTCGAGCATCTTATCCAGCGTCCATTCCCCGTCGATGACGGTCTGGAACAGGTCGAGGTTGGGGAACTTCGTCGCCAGCAGCTCGGGGTTATAGGTGACGGAGAAGGAGACGATCTTCTGCATAATCGACATATCACTGACGGTGAAATAGCTGCGGTTTTCAATAGAAATCGAAGCGTTGGCGTTCTGGTCGTACCACGGGGCGGACAGGTCGAGAAGGCCCTCCTCCTCGAAGTCGCGCAGGTCGTAGAACGAATCCTCCTGCGCCAGCACCGCGCAGGCGTTGAGGAAGGGCATCGCGATGTCGAAGGTATCGGTCGGCGCGAGCATCTCCTGCCGCACCGCTGCCAGCACGTCGTCCACCGGCACCGCCTTGACGTCTACGCCGAGCTGCTCGGAGACATAGTTGTTCCGTTCGGCCACGGCCTCGTTGAGCTTGGCGTCGGTCGTGGAATAGAGATTCGGCTCGATTTCTTCGGAATAATACGTCCCCTGCTTGACGTTGTTGTACACCAGCACGCGGACCTGCGTGCGGCCGCCGATGATTTCCTCCCGCTGTTCGTCGGAATATGTAGGCCAGTATTTGCCGGCGGCGTTGTGGTATTCGTCCGTCCCCTCGCCGCTGACCGCAGACACGGCCGGAGCGGCGGTGGAGGACGCATCCCCCGCGCCGGCGCCGCAGCCGGCCGACAGAAGCGAGAGCAGGAGTACGGCGCAGAGCAGCAGCGCCGTAAAGGTACGCTTGTTCATTTGACAAACCTCCATAGCGTTTCGGGTGCGGCTTCGGCCTCCGTACAGGCCGGAAAGCGCCCCTTTTTTTAATTTCTCGAGCATTTTTCAGCGTCGATGGCAAGCACGAGCATCAGCGCGTAAAGCGCGTCCTGCGGGTCGTATACATCGATTGAATAGGTATCCGTCCAGTTGAAAAGCTCCTTGGCCACCACGGCGACCTCCTGTCCGGCGGCGTTGCGGATTTGGTAATCCCACCCGAGAAAATCGCCCTCCACATGCCAGCCGTTGCAGTCGATATCGTACTTGGGCCGGAAGAAGGCAAACGCCTTGCGGATGCAGCCGATGTATCGCTCCCCCAAATACAGCTCAAATTGGGGGAGGAAGGTCAGCACACGCTCCCTGACCGTGCCGAGCTCGTTTCCGAGGCTGTCGAATATTTTCAGGCAGTGTCCCCAGGAAAGCTGTCCCTTGACGACGTAAACCGTATCTCCCGCCTCGTTATAAATGTCATAGCTGTCAAACCATGAAAAAAACCTCTGCTTGAACAGCAGCTTCATAGGCACCCTCTTTTCGGTCAGGCGCAGCGCGCCGCATGCGTCGGACACGGCCGCGGACGCCGAGACGGTCCCGCGAAGGCCGCCGCGTCCCGCCCTCTCCGGCGCCGATCCCGCGTTTTCGGCGCGCATAGGGCCGGATTCCAAGCGCTTTGTCTTTACAATATTTACTATATTATTGATTTTAGCACATTTTCCCGTATTTGTCCATAGTTTCACAAAAAAAGCAGGGCCGATTTCTGAAAAAACCGTCCGGCAGGTGTCAGCCCGCCGGACGGTTTCGGGTTTTCAGAACATTTTGCGCAGCGCTTCGGCACATTTGGCGACGTCGCCGAGTATGCCCTTCTCATGCTCGACGATGGCCCACTCGCAGACCGGCGTCGATTTGGAGGTGGCGATGATGTCGTTCCAGTCGATGTCGTCGGAGCCGATGACGGCGTCGTATGCCGTCTCCAGCGAATAGGGCTTGTAGTGGACGGTCACGCCGCGCGAGGCGTACTTCTTATACAGCCCCTCCGGCCGCACGCCGCCGCTGAGCGTGTTGCCCATATCGATTTGAAGGATAAAGTCGTCGTCCGTGTTGGCGGCGACGATGTCCCACGGCAGGCTGCCGTCGTCGACGGGGAGCACCTCGTTGCGGTGGGAATGGAAGCCGAAGCGGAAGCCGGCGTCGGCGAACACCGCCTTATACCCGTTCAGCTCGCGCGAGAAGGCGACCCATTCCTCGGCCGTCGACATCGGGCCGGCGGGCGCGGGCACGATGACGAACCGATTGCCCAGAGTGCGGTTGTACGCGATGACGGCGTCGATGTCCTCGCGGATTTCCGCAACCTGCGTGTGATAGCCGCAGATTTCGAGGCCGGCCTCCTCCAACCACGCCTTGAGCTGCTCGGCGGGGTGGGTCTTGATCGAGCCGAACAGCTCCGCGCCGTCGTAGCCGCACTGCTTCATCTGCCGGAAGCAGGACAGCGGGTTTTGGGCGTACTCGTCTCTGACCGAATAAATCTGGATACCGAGTTTGAACATAACACATTCTCCTTTATATGCAAAATGAAGATTCATCGCACGACTGCAAAAAGCGCTCACAAAACCCGCACCGGCTCGCAGGGCGACGCGACGGCCAGCGACACGTCGGCCGAGACCGATTCGCCGGCGACGGTGATCGATCTGGCCGCCAGCGCGCCGCGGCCTTCGCTGTACGCGAGCGCGGGGCGGTTGTTTTCGGGCGAAAGGTGCGCGAGCACGATGCGGCGCACGCCGCTCTCGACCAGCCGCGGCAGCGCCGCCGCGCAGGAGCGGTTGGAGAGATGCCCGTACTCGCCGAGAATCCGCTTTTTCAGCGGCAGCGGGTACGCGCCGTTTTTGAGCATATCAATATCGTGGTTGCTTTCGAGGACGACCGCGTCGCAGCCGAGGATGCAGCGGCCGATTTCGGCGGTGAGGTGGCCGATGTCGGTCGCGTAGCCGACGGCGGCGGTGCCCGCCTCTACGCGGTAGCAGACCGAATCCTCCGCGTCGTGCGGGGTCGGGAACGGCTGCATCAAAAACGGACCAAGCTCGATCGGGCCGTCCAGCGAGCACAGCAGACCCGCCGCGCTCGGGCATTTGGCGCGAATGGCGCGGCAGCAGAGGTAGGGCGCGTAAATCGGGATGGAGAAGGCCTTGGAAATCGTCTCCAGCCCCTTGATATGGTCGCTGTGCTCGTGCGTGACGAAAATCGCCCGAATCTCGTACAGCGACGTTCCAAGCGCCTGCAGCGACGCGTTCAGCGCACGCGCCGAGACGCCCGCGTCGATGAGGACGCATTCCTGACCGTACCGAAAGAGGGCGCTGTTCCCCTTGGACGAGGAAAACAGCGTAAACGCCTCAAGCCGTTGTGACATCGAACGCCGTTTCCCCCTCCAAAATGCGCGTCTGCTCCACCCGCACCGCGCCGAACGGGCGGAAGGAGAGGAACAGGCAGGCATTTTCCCCGAATACAGCCGAGAGCGTTCTGCGGAAGGTCTCCGCTTCGCTCTTTTCCACATACGCCTGCACCGTGCCGGCGAACCCGCCGCCGTGGACGCGGCAGACCGCGCCGAGGCGGCCGCAGAGCGCCAGCGCCAGACTCAAGCCCTGCTCGCCGACGTTTTTGACCGTATAAATGTTCTGTAAGTACTTATAGGACGAGTCCCCCGATTCGCGCACGAGCGCGAGGAAGCCCTCTGTGTCGCCGGCCCGGATCCGCTCGCGCTGGACGCGCACCCGCTCGTTCTCCGCGAAGAAATGGACGGCGCGCAGCACCGCGCGGTCGCCGCAGGTCTCGCGCAGCGCGGGCAGGGCGGCGTAGAACGCCGTCTCGTCCACCCCACGCAGGCAGTCCTTGCCGAAGAAGGCGGCGACGGCCTTCATCTCCGCGGGGATGGAGGCGTAGTCGTCGGTGAGGTCGGCGTGGTTGCCGCCCGTATTGACGATGCAGAGCACGCGGCTGCCCAGCGCAAGCGACAGCTTTTCGATTTCGGGCCTGTCGGCGGACGCAAAGTCCATATACGCAAAGCCGCCGACGGCGCAGGCCGCCTGGTCCATCAGGCCGCAGGGCTTGCCGAAGAACACGTTCTCGGCGTACTTGCCGCTGACGGCCAGCTCGACCGCGGGGACGCGGCCGTCATTGTAGAAATGGCTGAGGATGTTGCCGAGCATCACCTCGAACGCGGCCGAAGACGACAGCCCCGAGCCGGTGAGCACGTCGGACATCGTATAGGCGCAGAAGCCCCCCGTTTTCCGCCCTGCGGCGCCGAACGCGGCGCAGACGCCCGCGATGAGCGCCGAGGAGGTCCCGCGGCGGCAGCGGCCGGGGTCAGGCGCGCGGACGTCCGTCACGTCCTCGGGATAGCCCTCGCTCTTGAGGCGGACGCAGCCGTCGTCCGTCGGCGCGGCGGCGGCGATGATGTCGATGTCCACCGCCGCCGCGAGGACGCGGCCGTGCTGGTGGTCGGTGTGGTTGCCCGAGACCTCGGTCCGCCCCGGCACCGAGAACAGCGCCGTCTCGCGATCGCCGTAGACGGCGATAAAGCCGTCGAGCAGCCGCTCGTACCGCGCGCGCTGCGCGGAGACGCGGTCCGCGCCGTACAGCGCGGCGAACACGGCGTCATAGCCGCCGCCGCGTATCGTTTGTTGCAATGCAGTCGCTTTCGTCATAATGATCGTTCCTTTCCCAAAGCCGTTCAAGAGCGCAGCCGCCGCCCGACGCCGTCAGCGCAGCTCGTCCCTGAGACCGGCGTAAAACGCGCTTTTTTCCAATATATAAGACAGCCCCGCGAACAATGCCGCGCTGACCGCGCCTTGTATGAGGTTGAACGGCGCCGCCGCCAGCGGCACGACAAAGCTGCCGGTGAGGATGGCGTCGGCCACATAGTAGCCGACGACCAAAATCACGACCGCCACGGCCGCGCCTAATAGGTTGCGCGCGCCGCAGCCCCGCCGGCGGCTGTCGAAGCAGGCCGCCATCGCCGCCTTGATGAGCAGCGTAAAGGGCGCGTAGATTGCATAGCCGCTCGCCACGTCGGCCAGCGCGGGGCCGACGGCCGCGGCCGCGATTCCGTACGGGAACGGCAGCAGCGTGGCGAACAGGAAGATGAACGCGTCGCCGATGTTGATGTACCCGCCCTGCCCGATGGGGAAGGGAATCTGCAGAAAGGCGACGACGAGGAAGGTCAGCGCCGACGCCAGCGCGGCGACGGCCAGACGCTTATATTTTTTTGCGGCAGGGGACGTATTGGACATAGAGAGCAGTCCTTTCCGAATATAAAATCGACACGGCAGACCGTCGCGCGCCCGAAGCCGTTTCCGGCGTCAGGCGTCAGGTCAGGCGGTACAGCTCGTTTTCAAACACCACACCCTCGCGCGTCGGCGTGCCGAGCCGCTGCGTTTTGTGCGAAACGAGGGAGATGAATTCCACGGCCTGTCCGAGCGCGTCGGCCGCGCATTCCCCGGACAGCACGCCGGCGAGCAGGATGGAGGCCAGAAGGTCCCCGCAGCCGGGGAAAAAGGCGCTGCAATAGGGCGCAAACCGGTAGACGGTCCGCCCGTCGCCCTCCCGCGTGTCCGAGCAGGCGGCGCCGATTTTGTCGCCGCGGCGCACGCCGGTGACGACGATGGTGCGCGCGGCCTTGCGGCAGACGCCGTCCAGCCGCCCGAGGAGCGCGTCCACGGCCGCGTCGTCCGGCTCGGGGTCGTAGGGGACGCCGGCGAGCAGGCAGGCTTCGGTCAAATTGGGGGTGATGATGTCCGCCCGCGCGCAGAGCCGGTGCATCAGCTCGCACATTTCGGGGGTATAGGTTTTGTATATCTCACCGCAGTCGCCCATCACGGGGTCGACGAGCACGAGCGCGCCGGGCTGGTCTTCGATGAGCGAAAGCACGGTGCCGATCTGGCCGGCGCTGCCGAGGAAGCCGCTGTATACCGCGTCGAAGCGCAGCCCCTCCTCGCGCCAGGAAGCAAGGATTTTTTTCATCTCGCCGCCGAGGTCGAGAAAGGTAAAGTGGTCGAAGCCTCCCGTGTGGGTGGACAGCAGCGCCGTCGGCAGCGGACAGACCAGATGCCCGTAATGGGAAAGCACCGGCCAGACCGCCTGCATCGAGCAGCGGCCGTAGCAGGAAATGTCGTGCACGGCGGCGATCGTTTTCGGCGCGCGCGGTGCGGGATGCAACATATCGTTTTCAACCTTCATTCTTCGTTCCGCCCGTCCTGCCGCGCCGTCTTTTGGGCTGCGAAGCCGCCGGAGCACGGCGGTTCGGGGCGAGTCTCCGCTCCCCGAACCGCCGCGCAGGCGATGCAGGCTCCGCGGCGGGATTTTCCCCGATCCAAAGCGGCTTTTCCGGCCGCCGCGCAGGCGGCGGGCGTTTACACCCGTATACTATAACACAAATGCGCGCGGATTGGAAGTAGCTATTTTTATTTTTTTCGTTTTTCGGCAAAAACGAACACGTCCCACGCGGGTATATACGCCTTTTTCCCCAGCGTCAGCCGGTAATCCGGCCGCTGCGCGAGCAGCAGCCGCGGCAGCTCCACAAGGTCGAACGCGCGGTGGTAGACGGCCGCGCAGACCGTGGGCGCGTCCTCGTAAAGCGTATTGGCCGCGCCGCAGAGCACGCGCTCGTCCGCGCCCTCGGCGTCGATGCGCAGGCTGCCGACGCGCAGGACGTCCGGCTGCCCCAGCCGGCTGCGGCCGCAGAGGCCGTCCACCGTGACGGTGCGCACGGCCTCCCCGCGCTCCGCCAGCGCCGAGCCGCGCCCCTGTCCGCCGGCGAAGAACGCCCGCCCCTCCCGGTCGGAGGCGGCGGCGCGGATGGGGCGGGCCAGCGGGAGGTCCGACACGGCTTCGCAGAGGCGGCGGAAGGCGATCCGGTCCGGCTCGACGGCCAGCAGCGGCCCGTGGGCGGGGCTTACCGCGTGATAGTCGCGCAGCGTTGCGCCGTCGTGCGCGCCGACGTCGATGTGCGCGCGGCCGTGGGCAAAATAGGACGGCGGCGGGTCGCAGCGGCTTTCCATAGCCAGCAGCGCGCGCGGGTCGCCGTTGACGTCGTAGCGGAGCAGCTCGTAAAAGAGGCGTTTGGAGTAGTCGTCGGCCAGCCTTTCGTACACATACAGGATGCGGGCGGCGTTTTGCCGGATGTACGCCTTGTCCAGCCGTCCCGCGCCGTACACCGGCAGGTTGGGCGCGAGCAGCCGGTGGCGGGACGCGACGGCGCGGAGGGCCTCGTCCGGCCCGCCCTCCAGTCCGAAAGCGAGCAGGGCGGTGAAGCTGCCGAACCGTTCCTCCGCCTCGCGCCTCGTCAGCACGCGCATCCCGCGGTAGCTGTGCCCGCGCACGAAGCCGTCCGAGGCGAACACGCCCGCGACGCGTATCCCCGCGCCGGACAGCAGCGCGAGGATTTTGTCCGCGCCGCTGCCCATGCCGTACAGCAGAACCGGCTCGTCCGTCCGGCGCAGCGCGTCGAGCCAGTCGGTCTCGCGCAGCAGCGATTCAAGCATCGGGCGGCCTCCTTTCCTTTCCGGCGGCGCCGCAGTACGCCGCGCCGTTTCAACACGGAAAGTTTACCACCGAGATACAAAAATTTCAACCACTTTTTTTGTATATACCGTTATAATGTGCCTATCAACTACACGCTGCGGAAACGCGGCGGAACGGAGCAGATTATGAACCGCTTTGAAAACACCTACGAGGCCATTCTCGCCGCCCGTCCGGCCGGGCAGCGCTCCTGCGCGCCGGTGGCCCCCGCCGTCTACCGCGACCGCCTCCGGGCCGCGCTGCTGGCGCGGATGGCCGGCTGCACGCTCGGCGCGCCGGTCGAGGGCTGGTCGGTCGCGCAGATGGAGGACTACGCCGCCGGGCTGAAGCTGCCCTACCCGCTGGAAAACTACTGGACGGCCACCCCCACGCCCGACCAGACGCGCTATCTGTACGAGACCTTTCAGAGCTACACGCTGCCGCATATGAACGCCGTCCCCTGCGACGACGACGTCGGCTACACCCTGCTTTCGCTGTTCATCGCCGAGGAGAGCGGCAGGGGCACCGCCTTCACGCTCGGGGACGTGGCGAAGGCGTGGCTGAAATACATCACGCTGGCCTACACGGCCGAGGACGTGGCGCTCAAGAACTTACAGGCGGGCGTGGACATATATGAGGCCGCGGAGAAGGACAATCCCTACACCGACCTCATCGGGGCGGACATCCGCTGCGACGGCTACGGCTATATGGCGCCGGGCAATCCCGAGCTGGCGGCGAAGATGGCGTACACCGACGCGTACATCTCCCATCGGAACGAGGGCATCTACGGCTCGATGTACTTTGCGGCGGTCATCGCGTCGGGCTTTGCGACCGGCGACGTCTACCGCTCGCTCTGCGACGGGCTGCTGTACATCCCCGAACGCTGCGCGCTGGCCGACGGGCTGCGCTGGGCGCTGGACAACTACGGGAAAATCCGCGACTACCGCCACGCGGCCGAGCTGGTGGACGAGCGCTACCCGGGCATGCACAACGTCCACACCGTCAACAACGCCTGCCTGACGGTGTTCGGCCTCTCGCTGGGCGGGAACGACTGCGGCCGCGCCTTCTCCGAATGCGTGGCGATGGCGCACGACAACGACTGCACCGCAGCCACGGCCGGCTCGATTGCCGGCGCGTGTCTGGGCACGGCGGCGCTGGACGAGAAGTGGTACGCGCCCTTCGGCGGACGCATCCGCTCCTACTTCAACGGGCCGCGGGAATACGAAATCGAGGACATCCTCAAGCGGTACGAAAAAATCGCGCTGGCCGGTTCCGGCGCGCGCGCATAAACGAGACGGGCTTTTCATAAGCTGTTATACGGACAAGACCGTTTCCCGTCAGGGCCGGAAACGCGCCTTTGTCCCTGACAGAAACGATCTTGAAAGGATGACGGATGGATGAAAAGCCCGCATTGTTTTGTAAGCCTGCTGCTCTGCGCGTCGCTGCTGCTTTCGGCTTTTTCGGGAACGGCGCTGGCCACCGAGAGCGCCTCGGTCTTTGAATTTGAATACGCGTTCGAGGATTACTGGTACGACGACGAAATACCGGCGGCGCTCGTCGGCGACTTCCCCGTGCGCAGCGCGCTGCTGATGGAGGCGGAGAGCGGCCGCATCCTCTTCCAGAAGGACGAGAACAAGCCCGTGCCGATCGCCTCGGTCACGAAGGTGATGGTCACGCTGCTGATTATGGAGGCCATCGACAGCGGGCGCGTTTCGATGGACGAGGAGGTGACGGTCAGCGAGCGCGCCGCGTCGATGGGCGGCTCGCAGGTCTATCTGGAGCCGGGCGAGAAGATGAGCGTCTCCGAGCTGCTCAAATGTCTGGTCGTCGTGTCGGCCAACGACGCGTCGGTCGCGCTGGCCGAGCACATCTACGGCAGCGAGGACAGCTTCATTCTGGCGATGAACGAGCGCGCCGCGCAGCTCGGGATGAAGAATACCAACTACGTCAACACCACCGGGCTGGACGCGGACGGCCACTATTCGAGCGCGCTGGACGTGGCGCTGGTCACGCGCGAGCTGCTCAAGCACCCGACGATTCTCGAATACACGACCATCTGGATGGACACCATCCGCAACGGCGCGTTCGGGCTGGCCAACACCAACAAGCTCATCCGCTTCTATTCCGGCGCCAACGGGATGAAGACCGGCTACACCACCGAGGCGAAATACTGCCTGTCGGGGACGGCCTGCCGCGACGGGATGACGCTCATCGCCGTCGTACTCGGCGGCGAGAGCAGCGACGAGCGCTTCGCCACGGCCAAGCAGATGCTCGACTACGGATTTGCCAACTACCGCATCGTCACGCCCGAGAAGCTGGACGTCGAGCCGATTCGGGTCGAGCGCGGAATCAGCGACTTCTCCGAGCTGGAATACGATTCCTTCTCGCTGCTGCTGGAAAAGGGCAAGGAGGCCAAAATCGAGCAGCGCATCACGCTCGAGCCGTCGCTGCAGGCGCCGGTCGCCAAGGGCGACGTGGCCGGCTACGTCGAGTTCTACGTCGACGGGGAATTGCAGACCAAGGTCCCCGTGCGGGTGACGGAGGACAACGGGGAAATCGGGTTTTCCGACATTTTTTCGCGCGTTTTGAAAAAGCTGCTTGCATTTGCGTAAAAAGCGGTATATAATACAGACTGTAAGAAACTGAGAAAAGCCGCCTGCCGACCGGCAGGCGGCAGGAAAGGAACAGTCTGAACATATGCCCATCAAACTCAACGACACCTATCTCGCGCAGGGCGCCTGCCGCACGGAGGCCGCCGCGTTCCTGCCGCTGCTGCGCGACGCGGACGAGAAAATCCGCAACAAGAGCGGCGCCGGCAGCGACTACGTCGGCTGGATCGACCTGCCCGTCGATTACGACCGCGAGGAGGTCGCGCGCATCAAGAAAACCGCCGCCGCCATTCAGGCGCACAGCGACGTGTTCGTCGTCATCGGCATCGGCGGCTCCTATCTCGGCGCGAAGGCGGCCATCGACTTCCTGCGCAGCCCGAACTACAACACCATCCGCAAGCGCACGCCGGACATCTATTTCATCGGCAACTCCTTTTCCGGCAGCGAGATTTTAGAGGTCATTTCGCTCTGCGAGGGCAAGGACGTTTCGGTCAACGTCGTCTCGAAATCGGGCACGACGACCGAAAGCGCCATCGCCTTCCGCGTGATGCTGTCCTATATGCAGAGCCGCTACTCCAAGGACGAGCTGCGCCGCCGCATCTTCGCCACGACCGACGCGCACACCGGCGCGCTCAAGCAGCTTGCCGACGAGAACGGCTTCGAGACCTACGTCGTGCCGGAGGACATCGGCGGCCGCTTCTCGGTCCTGTCGGCCGTCGGCCTGCTGCCGATTGCGGTCTGCGGGGCGGACATCGACAAAATCCTTGCCGGCGCCGCCGCCGAGCGCGAGGCGCTGTTCGCGGCGGGGCTTTCCAACGACGCGTACAAGTACGCGCTGTACCGCAACGCCTTCCTCGCCGACGGCAAGGAGGTCGAAATCCTCTGCTCCTACGAGCCGGCGCTCCGCTCGCTGACCGAATGGTGGAAGCAGCTCTTCGGCGAGAGCGAGGGCAAGGACGGCAAGGGCATTTTCCCCGCCTCGGCCATCTTCTCGACCGATCTGCACTCGATGGGGCAGTACATTCAGGACGGGCGGCGGATGCTGTTCGAAACCGTCGTGCGCCAGACCGAATGCGGCTGCGAGCTGAAGATTCCGTTCGACGAATCCAATGTGGACAAGCTCAATTACATCGCCGGCGAATCGCTGTTCGACGTCAACGAAAAGGCGTTCCTCGGCACGCTGTACGCGCACCGCGACGGGGGCGTTCCCTCACTGGTGGTGGAATACGGGCGGCGGGACGAGGAATCCTTCGGCGCGCTGGTCTACTTCTTCTGCTTAGCCTGCGCCGCCTCGGCTTACATTTTAGGCGTCAACCCCTTCAACCAGCCGGGCGTGGAGGCGTACAAAAAGAACATGTTTGCGCTGATGGGCAAGGAGGGCTACGAAAAAGAGCGCGAGGCGCTGATGGCGAAAATAAATTCATAAAAATAGGCTTGCTTTTTGCAAGCACATGCGGTACAATACCCACATAGGATATTACGCGGAGCCCGCGTCCGCCCGGCATCGAGCCGGACGGACGCGCCGCTGACGCGGAATCAAGCCGGAGCCTTGCGGCTGCGGCACAATACAAGTAAAGAAAACACAGGGAGGACGAACGTTTATGATCAAACTCATTGTCGGCGTCAAAGGAACAGGCAAAACGAAAGCACTTGTGGATGAGATCAACAAGGCCGCCAACGAATCGCACGGCTCCGTCGTCTGCGTTGAGTACAAACGGAAGCTGACCTACGACATCAACTACCGCGTCCGTCTGGCCGATGCGGGCGATTACGGCGTGAACGACGCCGACAAGCTGTACGGCTTCGTCTGCGGCATCCTTGCGGGCAACTACGACGTGACCGAGCTGTTCATCGACAGCGCGCTGAAAATCTGCGGCGACGACGTCGCTGCGTTCGAGCGCTTCTTCCTCGCGCTCAACGAGATCACCGAGAAAAACAACATCCACTGTGTCATGACCGCCTCTCTGCCTGCGGAGGACGTGCCGGCCTCGCTGGCGTCCTTCATCCGCGACGCGCACTAAGTCTTTTCGGACGTATGGAAGTACAGAAAAGCCGCGCAGGCGCGCTTAAGGACGTTGTCTTCCGCGGCTGCCTGTGCTTTACGGTCAGCGCGGTGCTCTACACGGCGGTGATGTCGCTGATGCTCGCCGACTCCGCGGGCGAGCCGGCGGCCGTGTTCACGCTGCTGTTTCAAAATTTTCTGATCATCCTTGCCGCTTCGGCGGTGTTCGGCGCTTCGTTTCTGATTTTCGACGCGAAGGGTCTGCCCCCCGCCGCAAAGCGGACGCTCCACGTCGTGCTGCTGTACGCGACGATGCTCGGCGCGTTCCTGCTGATGGCCGACGTGAGCGCCGGCGAGGTGGGCACGAAGGTGCTGTTTGTGTTCCTGTCGACGCTGCTGTTCATCGTATTCTACGCGGTGGGCTGTCTGCTCGCTTCGCTGGTACGCAGATACAAAACACGATAACCCCCTAAAAACCCCTTCCGTCCATTTTGGGCGAAAGGGGTTTTTCGTCCGCCGCCGTCCGCACGGATTTCCGTACCACTTCCCTGCCGGCGGGGAACGCCGCGCCGACCGCACAGGTATCCATCTCGCCGGCTGCCGCACCGACAATACGAGCTGTGCGTCCGCACCTATGCAGCCTGCACACGAACCGACAACCGTTCCCCACCGACGGACGGCCTGTCTGCCAGTTTTCCCTCACGGCGCACGCCGCTCGCACAGCCGAAGCCCGCGCCGGCCGCGCGCATCGAGCGCGCGGCCGGCGGCGCGGATAACGCCGCCCTGCAAAAACGGCGGCAAAATGCGGACGGCCGCCGCAGGAAGCCACACGCAGCCTGCTATCCGCAGCACAACCTCCGACAATCCGAAAAAGAGGGGCGCCGGAAAAGCAAAATGCTTTTCCGGCGCCCCCTTTTTTATGCGCGGACAGCCGCCCTTACTGCGCCAGCGCCGCCCCGAGCGCCCTGCACGCGGCCAGCGCCGCGTCGTCGGGCGCCTCGTTGCAGATGACCGGCTCGCAGACCAGCGCCGCGCCGTCGTCCCGGCAGCGTTCCTCCCAATTCCGCATCCACTCGCCGTCGCCCCAGCCGTAGGAGCCGAACAGCGCGAGCTGCTTGCCGGCGAGCTTTCCCTCGCAGGTCTCGAACATCGGCGCGAACTCGCTCTCCTCCAATTCCTCCGCGCCCATCGACGGGCAGCCGAAGGCGACGGCGTCGTACGCGTCGAGCGCCGCGCCGTCGAACGCGGCGGCCGTCTCCAGCACCGCCTCCGCGCCCGACGCCTGCACGCCCTCCGCCACGGCGGCGGCCATCGCCTCCGTATTGCCGGTACCGCTCCAGTACACGATCGCTATTTTACGCATTTTCCATTGTCCTTTCCTTATTTTTAATTGGTATATCAACCGGCGACAGTAAGCCGTTCGACAGATCTGCCCTCCGCAAACCGCGCGCGATAGACATCGGTGCATTTTTTGTATTTGGCGAATACCGCCCGCGCCGCCTCCGCGTCGCCGTAGACCTTCCAGCAGCCGACGCACTTGCAGCCCGCCGCCTTGTTTTCGATGAAGCCGCGGACATCCTCCGGCGGATAGCCGAGAAACAGCCCGATTTCATCCGGGAACCTGTCCCCGCCGCGCAGGCGCTCCATCAGGCGGATGATGCAGCGCTCGGAGGAACCGCCGACCGGATAACCGCGTTCCTCGAGCAGACGGCAGGCAGCCCCCTGCCGCAGGTCGCACGCCAGCCGCGCGGGACGGTATACATAAATCAGCGCCCGCCGGCCCTCAAAGCGCAGCGGCAGAATCCGCAGCCCCTTCTTCGTCAGCCGCCGGTTCCAGCAGCAGAGACAGCGCCGCAGCGCGTCCCCGTCCGAGAAGGGACAGGCGAACAGATTCGCCGTTTTCAGGCCCGCCAGTGTCGGCGCGCAGTGGCGCACCAGCAGCTCCTCCGACAACGCCGCGTCCCCCCTTTCAGCAGACATGCGCTTCCAGAATGCTCCGCAGCGCCGCCATAGAGCTGCGGTGCGAGCGCGCGATTCGGGTATTCCCGCCCTTGGTCTCGTTCAGCGCGCAGCGCACCATTTTATGCGAGACGGTGTTCGTAAACAGCACCAGCAGGTCCGGCGAGCCGATGTTTTTCAGGCCGCTCGTCGTTTTCGGATACACCTTCGCCTTGCAGTTGAATTCCCCGCAAAGATCCATATACCGGCGGGTCATACACTCGTTCCCGCCTACGATTACAATGCTCATATGCTTCCATCCTTTTATGTAAGTCAGCGTTTGTCCTGCGGCTTTGCGCCAAAGACCCGAAGCCGCTCCCAAACCGAACGGGCGGAACGCCTCCCGAACGGATTTGCGGTGTATCGGCGCTTCACACACGCGCCCCGGCAGAGCCGACGCCCGCCGCACGCACGGGCCGCCCCGCCGCCGAACGCCCTGCCTCCAATCCCGCCGGAAGCGCGGCCGCCGTTCCTAAGCTCTGCCGCGGGGCGACCGCCGGCCCGCTCCGTATCTGCGGCAGAGGTACTTCACACCGGTGACGACCGCCAGAACGACGACGGCGCAGCCGAGCGCGGCGAGCATATCGATTCCTGATGCCATTTTGCATTCCACAGCCTTCGCGCGGCGAAAGCCCCTCCTTCTTTTGAAAATCGTGCGGCAAACAGACCCGCGTTTCAGCCCGGCGTCCCCGGGCGGCGCGGCGGCGGTCCGGCAAACGGCACAGGCTGCCGCGCAAGGTCCGAAAAGCCCATCCGCGCAGGCTTTGGCCGCGCCTTTCCGTCTGCGACGAGAAAGCGGCACGGCAGAAAGGACGCCCCGACAGAGCCGGCGTCCGCCGGCGCAGGAAAGAGACGGGCTGCCTTGCAGGCGGCGCACAGCGCTCCGTAAAGCCTTTGCACCTGTGCGGGAACGGAAACGGCCTTACGGCGCCCATTCTGTTGTCCTCTCCGGCGGTTCCCCCGCCGCGCTCTGCGGCGGGGGAACCGCCGGAGGCCTGTCGGCCCCGACCGCCTTCCTGCACGGCAGTCCGCATCCTTCAGGGCTTGGCATTTTCAGCTTCGCCGCCGCACCCTGCCGCACTCCGGCCGTCCTTATCCTACCCTGCATTTCTCCGCCACGCGTCTCATTCGCTGCCGCACTCGGCTTCCCCTGCCGCCTCCGACATTTCCCTCCGCGCCAGGCTATGCTTTGCCGAATGCCGCGTTTTTCGCAGCGCCGCTCAACTGCCGCACTCTGCGTCCCCTTGGCCGCACACAAGATTTCCCTCTGCGCCCGTCCGCGCTTCGCCGTCCCCGACACTTTTGCGAATCGCCGCTCAATCGTTGACGGCCGTACTCGACGTTTTCTCCTGCGTACGCCGTGGCCGACCGTTCCCGCCATGCCCGCCGACGCCCCGCCGTCTCCAAACGCCCGATAGCTCTGCCCTGCGCCTCTTTTCTGCCGCCCGTCCCTTTGCCTATGAGTTAGTTTTGACTAACTCATAGGGCTGAAGAAAGCGGCGGAAATCCGTCGCCATTTTGTTTTCCATGCACAGTATACACGATCTTTGCGTAAAAGTCAATTCCCAAATTCAATTTTTTGAAAAAAAACAGCATTCCATCTCATCGCGGCCGCGAACACACCAGCGCCAATGCACGAAAGCAGCGGACGGCGCGCACCGCCGCCGGCGAAAACCCGCTTCCGCCAGCCCTTTTCACTCGAACGGCGCACCGCCAAACGACTGCGGCCGCCAAAGCCCCGCTCCCCGCCGAAACGCCATAGCCGCCGCACAGACAGCGCCCGCCGATGCGAGACATCGCAAACAGGAACCCCGCTCCCGTGAAACGCGCCACGAGAGCCGCCGCAGCAAGCGGAATTTTCGCAGAGTTCATCACTCCGATACCTCCCGTGAAAGAAAAATCGCCCCCTGTCCCCGTGCCGGAAAGCAAAAACGCCGAAAACCCTTGAAAAATCAGGCGTTTCGCAGAGTTCATCACTCTGCCGCGCGGCGTGCGCGGACTCTGCGCCGGCCAACGTGCGGAAGCGCCTGACGACGCCGGACGACGGCGATAAAAACTAATATCCGATGGCCGCCAGCTTGTTCATATTGTCGCGTTTCAAATCCAGCGAGGCGTGCACATATCTTTCCAGCGTGAAACGCGGGCTGGCGTGTCCCAGAATTTCGCTTAAGGACTTGATCTCAAACCCCACCTCTACGCATCTGGTGGCGAACGTGTGGCGCAGCGCGTGAAAGTGGACCTTGGAAAGCCCGCATTCCTCCGCGTACCGTTTCAGCCTGTTCTGCATCGTGCGCGGCTCGACGTACCGTCCGGCCTCGCCGGTCAGGACGAACGCCGCGGGGTCGGCCGTGAAATGCCGCCGGCACAGCGCGAGCGCATAGTCGTTCAGCGGGATGACCCGCTCGGAGCCGCAGGACTTCGGTGCGGTGATTATGATTTTCGTCTTTTTTCCCTGCGCGTTCTCCAGACTTTTCAAGCGCTGCATCGTGCCGGACACATAGATCGCCCTTTCCTGCAGGGAGATGTCCTCCCACCGCAACGCGCAGACCTCGCCGATCCGCAGGCCGGTCAGCAGGGAAAGCAGCACGCCGAATTTGCACTCGTCCATATCCGACAGCAGATATTGCACAAGCCTGTCCTGCTCGCCACGCGAAAGCACGCGCATCTCCTTTTTGACGCTTTTCGGGTAAACGACGTCCACCCGCGCGGCGATTTCCGGGCATTGCTTCGCCGTATACCGCAGAACGGAGTGCAGAATCGTGAGGGTGTCCCGAACAGTTTTCGCCGACAGCCCTTTCCCGCAGAGCAGCTCGTGTCCGAACTGCTCGACCAGCACCGAGGACAGGTTCTGCACCGGACATCCGCCCAGCCCGGGCTTGATGTGCTTTTCCAGAACCGAAATGTATTTTACATAGGTAGATTCCTTCACGCAGCTTCGTTTCAGAAGCAGCCAGTCGTCGCAGTATTTTGGAAATCTCCCGCCCGCCGCCGCTGCGGAAAGCCGGTTCGTCAGCAGCGCGGCCTTCGCCGCCGCCGTTTTCTGTTTGGCCTCGCGGTACGTCTTGCCGTAGCAGTAGCCGTACTTCGCCGTCCCGTCGGGCCGGTAGCTCTGGATGTAGCGCGCCTCCCAACGGTTGTCCTTGCGCTTGTAAATGTTTTCCCCTCGTTTGGACATGGTAAAATCCTCCTTACAGATAGATACATATAGTATAACGAATTGTGTAAAATATTTGAACGCCATAGACGCCATTCTGACGGCGAAATTGACGGCGGAAAGCAAAAAAGTCGTCCCGATTTCGCTTCTTGGCAAAGATAAATGGAATAAAATGTGAATTTTCACCCAAGAAAAACCATTAAATCTTCAAAAACCTATTGATTTCCTTGCGATTTTGTGATAGATTAAAACCCGTAGAGTGATGAACTCTGCGAAAAAATCGAAGGCAAAACGGAGTATTTCCGCAGGGAGAACGGGCGGCCCCGCCGACGCGGGCGGCCGCGTCCGCCTGCATGCGGCGAGGCGTGCGCCTTCGGTTCTATTCTTCCCCGGCGTCCCGGCGTATATGCGCCCCTGCCGTCCGCCCGCTTCCGTCCGCACGGACGAACGGCGGCCAAGCGGACACACGGTGCGGAATCGATCGCCCACGCGGGGGACAGGAAACGGAGCAGACTATGCAAAACGATCGCCATTATAATAAGGAAGACTTGCAGCCGCCCCGAGCAGCCGAAACGCCCCGGGCAGCCGATGCGCCCGTGGCGTCCGAAGCCGAGCGCACAGGCGATGCACCTCCCGCGTCCGGCGCGCCGGCGGCGCGCGGCAAGCGCAGCGTGCTCCGGCGGGTCTGGAACGTCTTCACCACCGTGCTCGTGGCCATCGTCGTGCTCTTTGCGCTGCTGCTGGTCGGCGTGCGGCTGTTCGGCATTCAGGTGTACTCCATCATCTCCGGCTCGATGGAGCCGGAATATCCCGTCGGCTCGCTGATTTACGTCAAGCCCGCAGAGGCTTCGGAAATCCGCGTCGGCGACGTGATCACCTTCGTGCTGCCGAACGAAACGCCCGCCACCCACCGCGTCGTCGAAATCGACGCCGAAAACGAGCGCTTCTGGACCAAGGGCGACAGCAACGAGGAGCGCGACGGCGCGCCGGTCTATTTCCAAAATCTGATCGGCAGGCCCGTGTTTACAATCCCGTACCTCGGGTATATCGCCCATTACATCCAGAACCCGCCCGGCATGTACGTCGCGCTGGCATGCGGCGCGCTGCTGCTGGTGCTCGTGTTCGTCCCCGACCTGCTCAAACGCGCGGACAAGTCCGCCGGAAAGCGGGAGTCGGAGCGACATCAGGGATAACGCAAAAAAGCGTTTGCATAATCATCCCATAATTTAAGGAGGTATTCAAAAAATGAAGACAAGAACAAAAGCACTGCTTTTGACCCTGTGCGCGGCGCTGCTCGTGTGCGCGACCGTCCTGGTGACGATGGCGTTCCTGACGGACACCGCCACAGTCACAAACACCTTCACCGTCGGCAACGTGGCCATCACGCTCGACGAGGCGGTAGTTGACGAAGACGGCCAAGCGACCGAAACCCGTACCGAGACGGGGAACAGCTACAAGCTCATCCCCGGCAAGACCTACGACAAGGATCCTAAGGTCACTGTTGTTGCGGACAGCGAGGACTGCTGGCTGTTTGTGAAACTGGAGAACGGGCTTTCTGCAATCATCGCCGATGAGGCGGCCATCGAAACGCAGATGACTGATATTGGCTGGGCTCTGATTGACCCCACGAACAACATCTATGCCTATAAGGACAAAGTTGCTGCTGAGACAACAATTAACGTCTTTAACAGCTTCACCCTTACCGACGACGCTAAGGTCGAAAATTACAAGACCGCAGAAATCGTCGTGACCGCTTACGCGGTGCAGGCGGACGGCTTCGATACGGCGGAAGAGGCGTGGAACGCCACATTCGGCGCATCCAGCGCAAGCAATTAACGGCAAACCGCACCCGATTACATCACGGCAAATAACGACCGCCTCGGTCATTATTTCATTTCCTAAACAGGGGGTGAACAGGATGAAAAAAACGACCGTCGCCATCATCGTCTTCGGACTGGTGCTCTGCTTCACCGTCGGCGGCGCGCTGGCGTGGCTGATCGATACGACCCCGTCGGTGACAAACACGTTCACCTACGGCGACATCGAAATCGCTCTGGACGAAACGTCGCGGCCTTACGAAATGGTACCCGGCAAAGTGCTGTCCAAGGACCCGAAGATAACCGTCAAGGCGAACAGCGAACCCTGCTGGCTGTTCGTGCAGGTGAACGAGTCCGCCAACCTCGGCGAATTCATCGAGTATGAAATCGCCACCAGCTGGACTCCGCTTCCGACTGTGTCCGGCGTTTACTACCGTAAGGTAGACGCCAGCACGGAGGATCAGACGTTCTCCGTCCTCGGCGGCAGCGCATACAATACGTCGGCGCTTTCCGGCGCTTGGAACTGGAGCGAGGACGAGGTACTCGTGAAGCCCGAGGTGGAAAAAGGGGATTTGAACGCGCTTGACGCGTCGGGCGTCGAAAGCGCCGCCTACCCCACGCTCACCTTCACCGCTTACGCGGTGCAGTACGAGGGCTTTGAGGGCAACCCCACCGCCGCGTGGGCGCAAATCACGTCCGCGAATACCACCACGACCACACCGTAACCCCGCATCCGTAAGGAACGGACGCGCCGTCCGTTCCCAAGCCAAACCGAACAAACGAATAAGAAATTAGGAAAGAAATCAAGAAACCATGAAGAAAAAAGTATTGACCGTCTGCCTGGTGGCTGTCATCGCTATCATGGCCGTCGCCGGCGCTTCTCTCGCGTATCTGACCGATACGGACGCGGAAGACAACGTCTTCACGGTCGGCAATGTGCAGATCGATCTGACCGAGAATTTCTCGCAAAACTCCAAGCTGCTTCCCGCCACGGGTTCTGCTCAACAGGGGACTTTGGTTAACGGCGTTCAAAAGGAAGTATTTGTGACGAATACGGGCTCGGAAGACGCCTATGTGCGCGTTCACATTGCCATTCCCGCTATTCTTGATAACGGCGACCCCAGTTTTGACGCCAGCCAAAATGTCCTTCATTTCAATTTTGCCAAGGACAGCATCGGCGCCAATAAGTGGAATTGGTCCAAATCGCTTGGCTCCCCTTATGATGCCAACTGGAACTATTACACAACGAATATCGACGATATTGAATACGGTGTTTACGTCGTAACGTATGAAAAGGCTCTTGCGCCGAAGGAAACCACCGTTTCTGCTATGTCGCAGGTGTATCTTGATAAGGACGTAACGAGCAGTGATATCTCCAAAATCTGCGATATTCTCGGCAACAATTGGCACATGTATGTTGTCGCTGAAGGCGTTCAGGCCGCTGGCTTTAACGACGCTTACACTGCTCTGCAAGAGTCCTTTGGCACGCCCGGTTCTTACGACGTCGCTTGGCCGGTAGACAACCAGTAATATTCTCTTTGCATCCGCCGGGGTCCCGGCACAAACCATATGCAATTCAAGCCCTTTTGGGTTTTGAATAACCTTCTTCTTTCCTCATAAGCCCGCTTGCGTCTCGTCCGGGGGCGGACGTCCCCGGACGGGAATGGGCTTACCGAACCGAAAAAAGGCAATAAACATAAAGGAGACCGAAAATGAAAAAGAAAATTACCGTTCTCTGTCTCGTAGCCGTTTTGGCCATCACCGCCATCGCCGGCGCGTCGCTGGCCTACTTCACCTCTGAGACAGAAGTGGAAAACACCTTTACCGCAGGCGGCGTCACGATCGAGCTGATCGAACAGCAGGTCAACGACGAAGGCACCGCTTTGGAGCCTTTTGAGCAGGGTCAAGCGCTGATGCCGATTGTCGGCTCCGCGCAGGGCGAGAAAGATTCCTTTGGCCAGCCTGTTGCTGAGAACTACATCGATAAGATCGTCACCATCGAAAACAACGGCAAATCCGACGCCTATGTCCGCGCTTACTTCGCCATTCCCTCCGCGCTCGACAACGGCTTTGAAGAAAACTTCAACGCCAGCCTGAACATCCTGCACTTCAACTTCGGCAACGAAGACGGCGTCAGCACCTACAACAACCAGTGGCTGTGGGGTTCCGAAGCTAAGCCGGAGCATAGCGGCTGGAACTACTTTGAAACCACCATCGACGGCATCGCTTACAACGTCTACTACGCCGACTACTACCGTGTTCTGAAGGCCGGCGAGACCACCGAGCAGTTTGTTTCCGGCGTTTATCTCGACAAAAACGTCGATATGAACGAGGATGGCCAGTACACCATCACCCGCGACGATGAGGAAATCGTCATCGAGGGCTTCAACGGCTCCGCCGTCTGCCCTGTTTTCGCCGTCGCCGTGCAGGCCGCCGGCTTTGACAGCGCTGCCGATGCTGTTACCGCCGCTTTCGGCGCGAACTTCAACCCCTGGAACAGATAAGCTCCATTCTCATTTTTCTCTCTCCATACTCTGCTTGCCTGCGGGCAAGCAGGGTATATATGGATACTCCGAAGCGCTCGGAGTATCCATATATGCCCTGCCAAACAGCGGCATCCGAACAAAAAAGGAATAAAAAAACACATACAAGAAAGGAAAAGAGCGATGAAAAAGAAGCTGCTTGCCTGCTCGCTGCTCGTCATCGGCCTGTCCACGGCCGCATACGGCACCGTCGCGTATTTCACGCACGAGGATACGGCGACGAACGTCATCACGGCCGGCGATATTCAGATCGCCCTGCAGGAGTGGACCGTCCCCGAGGAAGGCGGCGAGCCTGTCCCGTTCGAGGACGAAATCGACGTCCTCCCGGGCGCCGAGGTGTCCAAAATCGTCGAGGTGAAAAACATCGGCGGCCAGACCGCCTACATCCGCGTCGCCGTCGATAAGGAAATCCGGCTGGCGGCCGGCGTCGAGGGTACGCCCGACACGGGCCTGATCGCCTACGACCTCAACACCGAGTACTGGACCGAAAAGGACGGCTGGTATTACTATAACGCGCCGCTGAACGCAGGCGACACCACGGAGCCGCTGTTCACGACCGTGACGTTTGAAAAGAGCATGAGCAATCTCTATCAGAACAGCTCCGCGGTCATCCGGGTGACGGCGCAGGCCACGCAGACCGCGCACAACGGCGACACGGCGATGGAAGCCGCAGGCTGGCCGGACGCGGAGTAAGGAGGTAAAGGAACAATGAAACGTACATTGGCAGTGCTTCTGTCCCTGCTGATGCTGTTCGGCTGTCTGCCCGTGACGGGCTTCTCGGTCTCGGACGGCGCTGCGGACGGCAACGCGGCCGCGTTTATGCGCATCGTGCATCTGGACTGCGGCAGAAAGTACTTTTCCGCAGAGGAAATCAAGGGCGTCATCGATATGGCGGCCGAGAATTTATACACCCACGTCGAGCTGGCGTTCGGCAACGAAGGCCTGCGCTTCCTGCTCGACGATATGTCCGTCTCGGTCAACGGAGCTTCGTATGAAAGCGACGCCGTAACTGCGGCGGTGCAGACGGGCAATCAGAACTATACCGCCTACTCGTCCGGCGAGCTGACCGAGAGCGAGATGGACGAAATCCTCGCCTACGCGGCCGAACAGGGGATTTCCATCATCCCCCTGCTCAATTCCCCGGGCCATATGAACGCGCTGATGACCGCGGGCGAAGCCCTGACGAAGCAGACGTTGTCTTATTCCGGCTCCGAAAGAACCATCGACGTGACGAACACAACCGCCACCGCCTTCACGCTCGCGGTGCTGGAGAAGTACGTCCGATACTTCGCCGACAAAGGCTGCACCCATTTCAACCTCGGCGCCGACGAATATGCGAACGACATTTCGTCCTCCGGCTTCGGCGCGATTCAGTCCGCAGGCTTGTATGATGACTACATCGCGTATGTGAACAGCGCGGCGGCCATTGTCAAAGAAGCCGGCATGACGCCGATGGCTTTCAACGACGGCATTTATTTCAACAACGTCACCTCCTCCGGCACGTTCGATTCCGACATCGCCGTCTGCTTCTGGACGTCCGGCTGGACCGGCTACACCGTGGCTTCGGCAAGCACGCTGGCTCAAAAAGGCCACGAAATCATCAACACCAACGACAACTGGTACTACGTTTTGGGCAACACGACCGGCTATTATAACCTGAGCCGTGCGCAGACCGGCACCAAGGAAACCGCCTGCACCACCGTGCTGACCGATTCGTCCGGCAGCGTCACGCCCATCGGCTGTATGCTCTGCATCTGGTGCGACAGCCCGAGCGTCTCCTATACCACTGCCGAGCAGGAGAACATCTCCGGCCTGCTCTCCAATCTGGCCGAGAACAACGCGGACTACTTCAAGGCCCCCGAAAACAGCGGCGACGAGGTCACCCTGACCGACTCCGCGACGGGCATCGCCGTCACCGCCGATAAGCTGCAGACGCTGACGGTGTCCCCCGTCACCCCTGCCCCTGTGATGGACGGCTGGCTGCACAGCGTCGCCTATGACGTCACGCTTACCGACCTCTCCGGCGCGCCGTACACGGGCGCGGCCGAGGTCGCCATCCCCGTCCCCGACGGGTGGAATACCGCGTACCTCCGCGCGTATGTGCAGGAGTCCGACGGAAGCTATTCCCGCATCGGCGGCGCGTATGCCGACGGCGTCTATACCGCCTCCGTCCCCCACTTCTCCGTCGTCGCCCTCGCGGAAATCGACTCGACTGCAAGCATAACCGAGCAAATCACCCTCGAGGTCGGCGGAACCCAGACCATTACCGATCCAGACGGCAACTTTGAAAGCACATATACCGGAGAAGGCTTGAACACAGCCATCGCGACCGTCGATGTCGACGGAACGACCATCGAAGGCGGAACGGTAGAGACAATCGTAACATCCATAACCGTTGGCGAATCCTATTATATCAAGTCGGGCGATCAGTACTTGAGTGCTGACGGTACATTTGGTACATTGGAAACAGCCGCCAAATGGACTGTAGTATCAGCGACTAGAAATCGTTATCGTCTAATCAACGGAAATAATCGGTATTTACTTCGCTCCAATAATAAGTATACGACAACTTCGTACCGAAATAATAGCGCTCTTTTTAGATTTACGAATAATAAATTTGTTGTTAGTAACGACACTTCTTTAGAATTAGGTTCTGCGATTACAATCACCGAGACCGCAGCCGTCAACAAAACCGAGATTACGTTTACCGGCGTGGCGGCGGGCGAAACAAAAGTAACCATAGGCAATACCGAGTATACCATCATCGTCTCCCGTAAGAACGTGGACGTATCTCTGTATCTGGGAGGCAGCGCTAAAAGCTATTCGGATACTGCTACGACGTATACGCAAAACGGTTCCTGCGTGGATGTGTCTCTTGACAACGGAACAATATCCTTCACGCCAAAATCTCTTGGCACGGCAACCGTAACAACGGCATCGACGGTTTACAGTATTACGGTTACCGAAGAGGACCTAAGCCAAGTCGATCCCATCCGCGCCGAATACTGGTGTACCTCTATCCGATTGGATGATGCCAGTGGAAAAAACTATATGGAACTGACGGCAGAGCAATTGTTTGGCGGTTTATACATCGAAAACATTGCCCCCGATACCGTCGGATCTGTAAGCGCAACCACACGCACAGACGGTTATTATTTTTGGAAAGCGCGCGTCATTGACCGCGGGCTAACAAATGGCGGACAGCTTTCTCAAAATAACAGCGGCGATAATGAAACGGTTACACCGGCACCGGCTGCATACGACGTCGACGCACTGAAATATGAAAACGGCAGTTATTGGTTCCGTGTTGCTGGTACAGACGAATGGAACCAACTGAACTGGACACTTCATGACGACAATAATACGCGCAATACCGGTCACCAGCTTGTATTTTATTACGCCTGCCGCTATATCAACGACGAGAAAGCCGGAATTTACACGTCCGACTGGGGCGAACCCGATTATAGCGGTGTTGTTCACATAACATTTGAATTATACTTGGTCGAAGGTGAAAATTATGCCCAAGCAGAACTTCTGGAAAGCGAATGGGATGGTTTTGCCAACGGTATACAAGTTATTACAACGCTGTACGATCCTTCTTACGAAGTCGCGCGGTCTGAAGTCGATTATAGCGACACACCCGGCGTAGACAAAATATACAACGGACAAATCACAGACGTACCTGCCGTAGAAGCAAAACGCGAATGTACCGTTAGAATTTACATCCGTTTGAAGGAAACCTTTTCCGTCCAGTACGACTGGTTGAATGAACCTTCCGGTTACAATCCGCCGAACGGTGAAACTGGAATCGAAAGCGGTTCGTCGTACACTGTTGACACAACATATACATCCGACACGACCGTTCGGGTAGGTGTATATACATACACCTTTTCCGGCTGGTATCTGGACAGTGCGTATACCCAAAAGGCTGATGCGACGTTGACAATAACTGGCGACGTTACGCTGTACGGCAAATGGACGAGAAAGTTAGATACTCTCATTATTATCACCGCTGCTTCCGACAAAAAGGTCTATGACGGCAACGCGTTGGCAGCAGATAGATTCATCGTTACCTATCAAGGTACAGTCATTAACCCCGACCCCAACAATGAAGGCAAATACCTCATTGCCGGCGAATATCTGACAATCACCGCGGACGTCACAGGTTCCCAAACGGATGTGGGATCAAGTACGAACGGAATAACGAATGTTAAAATAATCGGTGACAATGAGACTATGTATTCTTACACCACCGAAAACGGTACGCTGACGGTATACCCCAAAATTGTAGTGGAATACTACAAGGACAGCATTGACGCCAGCAACAAGCTGCACGAGGGCGTAATAGGTTACCAGACGCAAACCCCTTCGCCCGAGCATGGCGGCGATCTTCTCAACGTAAACGATTCCGTCACGCTTTCGGGCAGTTGGCTGACCCGCTATCAACCCGAAGGCTACCAAGGCGGCGTTCAGCAAGGTACGGTGCCTTATGTGGTGAATGGTGAAAACGAACAGACCATTCGCGTGCTCTATCTGCCCGCCTACACGAGCCTTACGATTATCAAGAACGGCGCGGACGATCTGGACAGAAATCAGACGTTCCTGTTCCGAGTGACAGGCGAGGGCGTGGACGTGACGGTCACCGTACACGGCAATTCCTCCGTCACCATCGACGGGCTGACGATCGGAGCGTCGTACACGGTGACCGAAATCACCGAATGGTCGTGGCGGTACGGCGAGCAGGTATTCACCACAACACTGAACAACTACGAAGCACCTGCAACCGGCGGCATCACTGTAACGCTGTCCGCAAACAAAGAGGAAAACAGCGTAACATGCACAAATACCCGCACGGTGCCGTACTGGCTGGACGGCGACAACTACAAGGTTAACATCTTCGGCACACTTCCGAATACGCCGCAGAGTTAAAGAAGGGAGACAGGCAGTATGTACAACCCCAAACACAGTACGCCGCGCAGGCCCGGCAGACCGCTGAGCAGCCGGAAAGCGCTGTTTGCGCTTGTCTCGGTCCTTGTCCTCGTCTTTGCCGCGGTCGGCGTGACCGTCGCCTATCTGCAAACGCAAACCGAACCGCTGGAGAACCAATTCACGCCGGCGAAGGTGTCCTGCAAGGTAGAAGAAACATTCGAAGATAACGTCAAAAGCAACGTCACCATCCAGAACACCGGCGACACCGACGCGTTCATCCGCGTCGCCGTCGTCGCGAACTGGGTGCAAACCGACGAAAACAGCAGCGTTACGTCGGTATACGCGCAGCAGCCGGTTGCCGGCACGGATTACACGCTCACGCTGGCTGACGATGTCAACGAGAAGTGGCTTAAAGACAGCAACGGCTTCTATTATTACAAGGACGCCGTCCAGCCGAATGAAGTCACGGCTGTTCTGATTGAGGAGTGCAAGCCGATAGAGGGCAAGGCGCCCGCAGGGTACACACTGGCGGTGGAAATCGTCGCCTCCGCGATTCAGGCGTCGCCCGAAACGGTTGCGGAGGAATACTGGCACATAAGCGTTGAAAACGGCGAAATCATCGGCGTTCAACCGTCAAGGGAGGTGGGCAACGAATGAAACGCAGGGCATTCCGGCTGATTTGCTCCGCCGTACTCCTTGCGGCGCTGGCGCTGAACGGCCTGACGGCCGGCGCGGCGGGCAGCGTCACCTACGACGGCAGCGCGCAGTCGTTCATCTTCGCGCCCGGGAGCGCGTATTCCCCCACCGACCTGTTCAGCGACTTCAAGGGCGTTATGCCGGGCGACAGTCTCACGCAGCAGATTATCATTGACAACGACGTCGAGAAGGACGTGAAGATCAAGCTGTACATCCGCTCCGACGGCGCGCAGGAGGGCTCCGAGGCGTTCCTGTCGCAGCTTCGGCTGAACGTGAAGCAGGACGGCGATTCCGAGCTGTTCGACGCACCCGCCGACGAAACGGCGCAGCTTACCGACTGGGTGTATTTGGGCACGATTTACTCGGGCGGCAAAATCACGCTGGACGTGACGCTGGACGTGCCGCTCACGCTGGGTGACGAGTTCCAGCAGGCCATCGGGTATCTGGACTGGCGATTCAAGGTTGAGGAGCTGCCGGTGGAGCCGGACGATCCCAAGCCGCCGCAGACCGGCGACAGCAACAGCCTTCCGATTTGGGGCCTGCTGCTGCTCGCGAGCGCGGTGCTGGCGGTATTCGTCATTGTGAAGAAGAAGCGGCCGACGGTCGAATCCTAAAACAACACGCAATCCGAAAAAGGCAAGGCAGAGCGAAACGCTCTGCCTTGTCTGCGTTCAGGGACGGTTTGCGGGCGAAGCGATCCGCTCCAGAAAATAGCGGTGCACGGACGTGTCGCCGCTCAGCTCGGGGTGGAATGCCGTGGCCAGCATATTGCCCTGCCTTGCGGCGACGATGCGGCCGTCGACGGAAGCGAGCGCCCTTGCGCCGCCGAAGGTGCGCGCGATATACGGCGCGCGGATGAAGACGGCGGGCACGCGGCCGACGCCGTCGAAGTCGGCCGTGGCGGAAAAGCTGCCGAGCTGCCGGCCGTAGGCGTTGCGCACGGCCGCGACGTCCATCACGGCGAAATGGGTGCGGTCGTCGTTGTCGATGCGGCGCGCGAGCAGCAGCAGGCCGGCGCAGGTGCCGAACACGGGCAGGCCGGACTCAATGCGGCGGCGCAGCGGCTCGAAAAGGCCGGTTTCGCGCAGGAGCTTGCCCTGCACGGTGCTTTCGCCGCCGGGGAGGACGAGGCCGTCGAAGGCGTTTTGCAGGTCCCTTTCCTGCCGCAGCTCAATGACGTCCGCGCCGAGCGAGGCGAGCATCCGCTCGTGCTCGATAAAAGCGCCCTGCAGGGCGAGTACGGCGATGCGCATCGGTCATTTGCCTCTTTCCGCCATCAGCAGCTCGATTTCCTGCTCGTTGATGCCGACCATCGCTTCACCGAGATCCTCCGACAGCGCGGCCAGCATATGCGCGTCGTTATAATTCGTAACCGCCTTGACGATGGCCGACGCGCGCTTTTCGGGGTTGCCGGATTTGAAGATGCCCGAGCCGACGAACACGCCCTCTGCGCCGAGCTGCATCATCAGCGCCGCGTCTGCGGGCGTCGCGACGCCGCCGGCGGCGAAGTTGACGACGGGCAGCTTTTTGTGCTCGTGCACATACAGCACCAGCTCGTAGGGGACCTCGAGCTGCTTGGCCGCCTCGAACAGCTCGTCGGCGGCCATCGCGCCGACGCGGCGGATTTCGGCCTGCATCAGCCGCATATGGCGCACGGCCTGCACGACGTCGCCCGTCCCCGGCTCGCCCTTGGTACGGATCATCGACGCGCCCTCGGCGATGCGGCGCAGCGCCTCGCCGAGGTCCCTTGCACCGCAGACGAAGGGGACGTCGAAGCGGGTCTTGTCGATGTGGTACCTGTCGTCCGCGGGCGAGAGGACCTCGCTCTCGTCGATGTAGTCGATCTCGATGGCCTGCAAAATCTGCGCCTCCGCAAAATGGCCGATGCGGCATTTCGCCATCACCGGGATGGAGACGGCGTTCTGGATGCCTTTAATCATCTTCGGGTCGCTCATCCGCGACACGCCGCCCGCCGCGCGGATATCCGCAGGGATGCGTTCGAGCGCCATGACGGCACAGGCGCCCGCGGCCTCGGCAATTTTCGCCTGCTCGGGCGTGGTGACGTCCATAATCACGCCGCCCTTGAGCATCTGGGCAAGATTTTTGTTCAATTCGTAACGGTTTTCCGACATTTCATATATCTCCCTTGCATTTCGGATAAAAAGAGTATATACTGAATCTGGCCTTATGAAAATAGCCAGAACAGGAGAGTTTTATATAACCAGATGAAATACGGGATTGAAGCGCAGGCCGGAACGCCGGCCTACTTACAGCTTTATCGGCAGATGCGGGAGGACATCGTGCAGGGCGTGTACCCGCACGGCGGGCGGCTGCCGTCCAAGCGGACGCTCGCCGCAGAAACGGGGGTGAGCACCGTCACCGCCGAGCATGCCTACGCGCTGCTTTGCGACGAGGGCTACGCGGAGGCGCGGGAGCGCAGCGGATATTTTGTGTGCTTTCGTGCGGGCGACGGGTTTGCCGCCGCGCCGCAGCCCTGCCGCGCGCGCCCGAAGGAGGCGCGCGGCAGGGCTGCGGCGCCCGTCTTTCCCTTCTCGGTGCTTGCGAAAACGATGCGGCGCGTGCTCGGCGAGCTGGGAGAGGCGATTCTGGACCGTTCGCCGAACGCGGGCTGTCTGCGGCTGCGCGAGGCGCTGCGGCAATATCTGGCGCGCAGCCGCGGGATTGTTGCGGACGAAACGCAGATCGTCGTCGGCGCCGGCTCGGAATACCTGTACGGGCTGATTGTGGAGCTGCTCGGGCGGGACAGGGTTTACGCCATCGAATCGCCCTCCTACAAGATGATTGAGCAGGTCTACCGCGCGTCGGACGTGCGGTACGAGCGCCTGCCGCTCGGCGCGGACGGAATCGACAGCGCGGCGCTGCGGGCCTGCAACGCCGACGTGCTGCACATCTCGCCCTACCGCAGCTTCCCCAGCGGCGTGACGGCGTCGGCCTCCAAGCGGCACGAATACCTGCGCTGGGCGACGGCGGGCGGGCGATTTCTGGTAGAGGACGACTTCGAGAGCGAGTTTTCGGTGTCCAGCAAGCCGGAGGAGACGCTGTTTTCCGTCACGGCGGACGACAACACAATCTATATGAACACCTTTTCCAAAACCGTCTCGCCCTCGCTGCGGGTCGGATATATGGTGCTGCCGAAGCGGCTGACCGCGGATTTCGACCGCAAGCTGGGCTTTTATTCCTGCACGGTGCCGACCTTTATGCAGCATGTGCTCGCCGCGCTGCTCGAAAACGGGGATTTCGAGCGGCACATCAACCGCGTGCGGCGGCAAAAGCGCAAAGCGCTTGCGGAGAGCGAATAAAAAAACGGAGACGAACCTCACGGTTCGTCCGGTATTCAAACGTAAATGTTTGAATACCGCGATGATTGTATGTGAAAGGGAACCCTGACGGTTCCCTTTCCCGCTTTCCCTCCCTCCGGCTGCCCGCTCCGGCGCTTAATTTGGAAATATAAAAACGGAGACGAACCGTTAGGTTCGTCTACGTATGCATACCATACCTTTATTGCAGCCAATCGGGCAGGAATTCCGCGGGGATATAGGTCTTGACCGTGCGCTTGAGGTTCTCCACCGTGAACGCGCCGCCGACGAGAGTGGGCGTATGCGTTTGGTCCCAGATTTGCACGCCGTGCCGGGCGGCCAGCTCCTCGGTATACATCTCCAGCGGGTAAATCTTATAATTGCGGTGGCCGGTGTCGTCGCCGGAGACGGCGGTCTCCTTCGTATAATGCGTGACGACCGGCGTGAACAGCGGTTCCTCGATGGAAAGAGAGCCGTCCGCGCTGCGGACGATGTCGAACGAGAGCATGCCGCCGAGCATATTGAAGCCGTCCTGCATCCCCGAGATGAAATTCCCCAGCGAATAGGTCAGCAGGCAGCGGCCGCCGTCCTCGCGCTCGACCCACTTCATCTCCTGAATGACGTGCGGGTGCATCCCGATGATGACGTCCGCGCCGAGGTCGGCCAAAAGCTGCGCGGTGCTGCGCTGCTGCGCATTGACGGTGTAGCGGTCCTCGTCGCCCCAATGCATCGAAACAAACACGAGGTCGGCCTGCTCCTTGGCCAGCGCCATCTGCTTGGTGATGAGCGACTCGCTGATATAGGGAATCGCGGTGCTCGACCCGGCCTGCAGCGACAGCCCGTTGGTGGAATAGGTATAGGCGAGGAAGGCGATCTTCACGCCCTCGCGCTCAATGATTTTGATGTTGGACAGGTCGGCCTGGTCCTTATAGTAGCCGAGCGTGGTCAATCCGCGCGACTCGAAGAAGCGGTTGCAGTTGATGAGGTATTCGTCCGAATAGGAATCGAGCATATGGTTATGCGCCAGATTGTAGATGTCGAACCCCAAAGCGATGAGCTGCTCGCCGGCCTGCTCGGGCGTGTTGAACGTCGGATAGCCGGAAATTCGGTTCTCGTTGCCGCCGATGAGCGTTTCAACGTTGATATAGCTGAGGTCCGCGTCGCGGATGGTATCCGCCACATACTCGTACAGGTCCGCGAAATCGTATTTGCCGGTAGCGAGCGAGGTATAGACCGGCGTGCTGCCGTCGGCCAGCGCGGCCTTTCGGATGGCGTCGTAATAGACGGAGGGGTGGATGATATTATCCGGGCAGGCCAGAAAACGAATGCGCGTCTCGCCGGGCGTCGTTTCGCTCGTTTCGCCGTCCGAGGTGTCGGACGGCGGCTCGCTCGGCGCGGACGTCTGGCCGGACGATTCGTCATCGGACGCCGAACCGCCGGCGGTAGACCACTCGCCCGACAGGTCGGGCGGCGCGGACGTTTGGGAGCCGGACGCGCTGAACACGCCGTACACCAGCAGCGCCGCGACGACGATGACCAGCAGCGCCGTTAAAAGGATGCTGTTTCTTTTCATAAATACCTGATCGTTCGGTTTCCTTTCCGCGCAGCGCCCTGAGCGGTGCGCAATCCAAGCACGCAAAAGCACCCGCGCGGCTCGGCCGGACGGGCGTCCCTGGCCTGTACGGCAGTGCTGCCGTCTGTCCTGTTTCCGAACACGGGCTTTCCGCAAAGCGACCGCTTCGAAGGGCCGCCGGCCAGGAAAGCCCGTGCCGTTCATCTGACCGGCAGCCGAGCCGGCGGCGCCGTGCGGCAAGCCGGAGACTCCCATGCGGCTGCTTGGCCGCATGGGAGTCTTTTCTTTCCTGTTTTTCCTGTTTGGAGGTTTAACCGAACGTCTTATCGACGTTGGACTCGGAAACAATGATGATCACATAATCGACCAGCGACTTCGTGCCGCCGCTGTAACGCTCGGCGTCCGCCATATTGATGGTAAAGTCGCCGCTCGCGGCAAACATCACGTTGTTGAAGCGCTCGGCAAGGATGTCGTAGAAGGGCAGCACGCTGTCGTCACGGTAAATCAGCGCGCTGGGCAGGTTGGTGCGGCCGGTGCCGAAGATCACGCGCTCGGTGGTATTCTTCTCCTCCGTGCCGGTATACATCTCCACGCTGCCCTCTTCGTACTTGGTCACCTCGGAGATATTGATCCCCGTGGCGCCGCCCACGCCCACGTTCAGCGAGAACTTGGGGCTGAGCACGACCGCGTTTTCCCGGATGACGGTCTTATCCGCGCCCAGATAGTGGACGAGGCTGCCGCCGTCCTTCAGCTCGTAGCTGATATCAAACTCGGACAGCGCGCGCGCCGCCGCGTCGGGATACTCCTCCATCATCACGTCGCAGATGGCCTTATAGACCAGATAGCCGCCGTACTCGCTCAGATGGCCGTCGGTGACGTTGTAGACAGGGTATTCGCCCTCCTCCTTCGCCGCCAGCAGCACGTCGGTCATATCGAGAATGACCGCCGCCGAGCCGTTCAGGTTCTCGCTGATCTGCTCCAGACGGGTGGTCGTCGTCTCCTTCACTGCGGAGGCGGGCAGATACTCGCTGTAAATGGTCGCATAATCGGGGATATACACATACACAAGCGAGATGGCGCTGCCGCCGGAACGGCGCTCCAGCGCCGCCACGCGCGAATCGACGTACTCGCGGTAGTCGCGGAGCTGCGTCAGCGTCATCAGCGTTTGGCCGGTGTACTCGGCGATCCCACGGTCGGCAAACAGACGCGAGGAAAGGCCGACGGTGACGCCGTTGCCGTCCACGCGCTTCTCCGCGGTGGCGTTATACTGGCCGCGGAAGTTGGCCGGCTCGCTGTCCTCCAGCCCTTCGACCGAGGCGACCGCCTCCAGATGGGTGGTGGTCGTATTGATCAGTCCGATCTCGGCGACGAAGTAGCCGTTTAGCGACTCGACGACGACATCCTCCGTCCCGCCGGAGATGGTGACCGTCGCGCCGTCCTGACAAAGGCCGGTCACGAAGATCGTATCCGGGGTGATGTTCACGATGTCGCAGATTTCGGGCGTGTCCGCATAGCCGGGCTTGGTCTCCGAACGCGAGCTCGTATCATCGGCGGATTCGTCATCCGATTCGATCCGAATCGTCGGCGTCGAGTCTTCGTTGAGCGTGCCCGTGTCGCAGGCCGCCAGCAGGACCGCCGTGGTGATCGTCAGCAATGCCAGCAGGACCGCCAAAGCCGCTTTGAGAGTAGATTTCTGTTTAACCATTCGTGTTACCTCGCTTCAGGTGCCATTCATTTGCCGTTGGTGCAAAATAAACGCGTTTCCCAGAGTTTTTTATTTGAATTGTTTTTGCGCATTATTCGGCGGCGGCTTCCTTCTTGGCCGCCTCAATCACCTTCGCCGCCACCTCGGCGGGAGCCTCCTCGTACCGCACGAAGGCGAACGAATACGAGCCGCGTCCCTGCGTCATCGCGCGAAGCTGGATGGCGTAGCTGCCCATCTCGGCGGACGGCACCTCGGCCTCGATGACCGTAAAGCCCTTCCGGCCGCTCTCACTCATACCCATAATCCGGCCGCGGCGCTTGCTGATGTCGCCCATAATGTCGCCCGAGTAGGACGTGGGGATCGACACGCGCAGCTCGCCCACCGGCTCGAGCAGCACGGCGCCGCCCTGCTTCATGCCCTCCTTGAAGGCGAGGTTGGCCGCCAGCTTGAAGGACATTTCCGACGAATCGACGTCGTGGTACGACCCGTCGAACAGGTTGGCCTTGATGCCGATGACGGGATACCCGGCCAGCACACCCTTCGCCATCGATTCCTGCAGGCCCTTCTCGACGGCGGGATGGAAGTTCTTCGGCACGCTGCCGCCGAAAATGGTCTCGGTGAACTCCAGTCCGTCGGTATCGCCGGGCGAGAACTCAATCTTCACATGGCCGTACTGTCCATGGCCGCCCGACTGCTTCTTGTGCTTGCCCTCGACCTGCACCTTTTTCTTGATCGTCTCGCGGTAGGGCACCTTCGCGGGCGAGACGGTGACGGTGGTGCCGAAGCGGTTCTTCAGCTTGGAGGTGATGACGTCGATATGCATCTCGCCCAGCCCGTAAATGCACATCTGCTTGGTCTCGGCGTTGTTTTCATAGCGGATCGTCAAATCCTCCTCCAGCAGCTTTGCGATGCCGGTGGCAATCTTGTCCTCGTCGCCCTTCGCCTTGGGCGAAATGGCCATACAGAGATAGGGGCGCGGGAACTCGATCTTCGGATATGTATACTTCCAGCCCTGCGGGGCGAGGGTGTCGTTGGTGTTGGTGTTGACCAGCTTGACCGTATAGCCGATGTCGCCGTAAGCCAGCTCGTCGGCCTCCACGTCGGTCTTGCCGATAGGGGTCACGATGCGGCTGATCTTTTCGGTCTGGCCGGTCGTGAGGTTGATAAGCTGCGCGTCCTTCTTCAGCGTGCCGTTCATCACCTTGAAATAGGTCTTTTTGCCGAACGCGTCCGCAACCGTCTTGAACACGAACAGGCTCGGCGCGCCCTCCGCCGACGCCTGCATCGTCGTCGTCTCGCCGTCGGGGCCGACAACCGTCTTTTCGCAGCGGTCGACCGGCGAAGCGAAGGACGAGGCGATATAATTCAGCAGCGTACGCAGACCCGCAAAGTTGACCGCCGACCCGCAGAACACGGGCGCGATGTCGCCCGAGCACAGGCCGCGGTTGAGCGCCGTCTCCATCTCCTCGGAGGTGAACGGCTCCTCGGCGAAGAACTTTTCCATCAGCTCCTCGCTCGTCTCGGCCAGCGACTCGAAGATCATCGTCTGATAGCCTGCCATTTTCTCTTTATAGGCGTCGGGCAGCGGCACGGTCGTGCGCGCGCCCGTTTTGTCGAAGATATAGGCTTCTTCCTGCAGCAAATTGTAGTATCCCGCCTCCGCGCCCTTTCCGTAGGGTACGATGACCGGGCAGGCACTCTTGCCGAATTTCTCGCGCAGCGATTGGAACACCGTATCGAAGTCGGCGTTCTCGTCGTCCATCTTGTTGACGAAAAACGCCTTGGGGATGCTCGCGGCGGCGTCCCACGCCAGCTCGGCGCCGACCTTGACGCCGCCCTTGGCCTCAAGCACGATGATCGCGCTGCCGGCCACGGCGACGGCCTGCTGCACTTCGCCGGCGAAGTCGAAGTAGCCCGGCGTATCCAGAAGGTTTATTTTTTTGCCCTTCCACTCGAAATGCGCAAGCGAAGCCGAGAGAGAGAAGCCTCTTTTGATCTCTTCCGGGTCAAAGTCGCAGACGGTGTTGCCGTCCGCAATCTTGCCGAGTCTGTCCGTTGCCTTTGCAAGATAAAGCATCGCCTCGGCGATCGACGTTTTTCCGTCCCCGCCATGACCGAGCAAGCAAATGTTTCGTATCGCGTCAGAAGAAAATTTAGCCACCAAAATAAACCTCCATCATAATCATATTCACCCACGCCGCAAAAAGCGGCGAGACATTTTATATTATATAGGAGCGAAACGGATTATTCAAGTGCGATTCGTTACATTTTTTACATTCGGGTGGAGAATAATCGGCGGAATTTTTGTATATTATGCCCAAACGCGTCAAATCAGCCGCGAGGTCAGCCAAATGGGGATGAGCCAGAGGGCCTGAAAAAGCACGGCGAACACGGGGCCAAGCTGCGCGCCCGCGCCCGTAAAGGTGAGGAAAAAGGCCACGAACAGGGACAGCAGCACGCTCAAAATGTGGATGACGCCGTTGGATTTGGTCACATGGCGCACCTTATCGCAGAGGATGAACATTTTCAGGAAGGTGTGCATCGACGCGTTGGTGACGATGCCCGAATCCACCGTTTCCTCGCGCTCGCCGGCCTGCTCGGCCCCGCCCGCCTTGAGGATGGCGATGGGGCACTTGTTGAAGGTGACGCCGCGCGCAAGCAGCTCGTTGCTGATGTTCGGGTCAAGCGTCTTGATGCCCACGCACATCCCGGCGCGGTAAAGGTCGCGCAAAAGGTCGTTGAACTGCGGGTTTATCGAATAGCGGACGTAGACCTTGGCGACGAGCGCGTCCCCGATGGCCATATACATCACGCTGCCCACCGTATCCTCGTACTCGTCGTCGCCGACGTCGCGCGGCGCGCCGAAGCGGCAGCGCTTCATATAGCCGCGCTTGCCGAGGAACATTTCGACCCCGTCGAGTACGATGCAGACGCCGTCCGCAGCCGACTCAATCACGCGCGCGTTCTCCACCGGCTGCGCCGGCTCGCTGAGCATATTGGAAATCACCTTGGCAAGCGGGCCGCCGATGAAGGAGAAGGCCCGCGCAAGGTCGGAAACCGCCATGTCGATGCGGTAGTCGCCATAGGTCTTGATGCTGGTGATCTTGACGAGGTTGGAGGGATAGACCTCCGTATCCGCGAACGAAATGACCGACGCGTCGGCATATTCCTCGCCGACGGCGTTGCCGACGAGCGCGGACGAGCAGCGCTTGCCCACGCGGTTGGCCGCGATGACGGGCAGCGAGATGATGAAGAAGGCCGTCAGCGGCGTGGCCGTCGCGACCACGCGCACAAACGCCGTCAGGGCGGTGAAGAAATCGTCCCCGTCATACAGGCGCAGGCCGAACAGCACCGCGCCGGCGAGGAACAGGGCCGGGATGACCAGCTTGAACAAATCCTCGCTCTGCGGGCGGCGGCGCATCCGCGCGAAAAAGCCGCCGACGAACCCGGCGCGCCGGACGGTGTACAGGCCCGAATCGTCCAGCAGATATTTGTAAAACTCGTCGGCCTCCGCCGTGCCGCCCGAAAGCCGCGCGGCGACATACTTGGGGTTCTTGGAGGCGACGACGCGGAAGCAGTGCAGGTCCTTTTTGCAGCGCAGGTAATTGACCGCCGCCGCGCACACGGCCGCCGCCGCCGCGAACAGCGAAAACGGCACGAAGGACTCCGACGTCGGTGCGGTGAACGCCGCCAGCAGGGAATAGGCGATGCTGACCGCGAACGTAAAGAACAGCACGCTGTCCGACGTCGGCCGCCAGGTGAAGAGCGCCTTCGCGCCGCTCTTGATCGAGGACAGGCTCAGCGCCGCGATGAACAGCAGCACCTGCAGATCGACAAGGATATAAACGATGCCGTAGCGCCCCGGCCGCAGGAAATCCGAATGGATCGCGGAGTCGGGCGCCGCCAGCGCGAGATACAGCGTCGCCAGCGCAAAAAACAGCACGCCCGCCAGACGCAGGCGGCTCTGCTTGACGGCCTTCTTGAGCATCGAGCCGATTTCGGCGTTCTGCTCGCGGGAGGTGTATTCAAACGCGTCGGCCGGGTCCTCGCACGGCGGACGCTTCTCTCTTTTTTTCTGCTTGGGGTCCGGCCCGTCAGGGTCGGCGTAATGGTCCTCGTCGAGCATGCCGAACACGCTTTTCAGCTCCTCGTCGATCGCGCGGGTCGAGCCGGCCTTCAGCTCATCCGGCCAAAGCTCGTCAACGATGGAGATCTGCCCCTCGTTCTCGGTCTCCTCGGCAAAATCCAGCTCGCCCTTCTCAATCTTCTCGCTCAGCTTCTCGTAGTCCTCGTCGTAAGACGGCGTCTGCTCCTGCGCCGCGTCCCCCAGCTCGATGGTCTCGGTCAGCGGGAAGAGCTTCCCCTGCTCGGCCCGCTCGGGCAGCTCGACCTCCGACGCGTCCCGAAAGCGCGACGCGTCGTGCGGAACGGGGCGCACACGCGCATCCGACTCGGTGGCGGATTTGGCCGACTTGATGATCTCGTACAGCTCGTCCACCTTGCCGCTGCGGTGCTCGCCGCGGCCGCTGTAATAGGCCAGCAGCTCACGGTCGCCCTCCATATGCGCATGCAGCGAGTCGCGCAGGCTCTGCGTACTGCTGCGGGGGTCGGGCTCCTTCACACGCTCGGAATAGCGGCTGATCAGCTCGCTGGTGATGTCCGGCGCGGGCGCGCCGCCAAGCTTTGCCTCGGACGGTGTCTCCGGCGGCCGCTCGGCGGCCTTCTCCGTATGCGGCGCGGCCGACCGCAGCGCCTCGTTCGCGCGGGACGCTTCGTCCAACAGCGCGCCGATATCCAGTTTTTCGGTCGGTCTGCCGCTCATGGCTGTATCCGTTCCTTTCAAAAAAATCAGTTCTTCCGGCCCTCTCCATGCCGCTGGCGCGCCGCCTCGAAAATCACGACCGAGGCCGCCGCCGACACGTTGAGCGAATTCACGCCGCCGTACATCGGGATCGACACGACAAAATCGGCCTTGTCGCGCAGCAGGCGGGACACGCCCTCGCCCTCGCTGCCGAGGATGAACGCGCAGCCGCCCGTTGAAAAGTCCTTGCCGTAATACGGCTCGCCGTCGGCCTCGACGGCGTAAAGCCAGACGTTTTTCTCCTTCAGCTCGTCGACGGCCGCCGCAAGGTTGGGCACCCGCGCCACCGCGATATGCTCGATTGCGCCGGCGGACGCCTTGATGACGGCCGGCGTCACCTGCACCGCGCGGCGCTTGGGTATGACGACCCCGTGCGCGCCCGCGCAGCAGGCGCTTCGGATGAGCGCGCCGAGGTTGTGCGGGTCGTTGATGGAGTCGGCGATGACGATAAACGGCGCCTCGCCGCGCGAGTCGGCGATGCGGAGGATGTCCTCGATGCCGGCATACTCGATCTCCGAGGCCAGCGCCGCGACGCCCTGATGCGCCACGCCGCCGCAGAGCGCGTCCAGCTTGCGCCGGTCCGCGTCGACGGTCGGTATGCCGCGCTTGGCCGCTTCGGCGACGATGACGGTCACGCTGCCCTCGCGCGCGCCGTTCTGTATGTAAATTTTGTCCACGCCGCGGCCGCTTTTGAGCAGCTCCAGCACCGCGTTGCGGCCGGCGACGATGTTTTCTGCGCGCGGCGCTTCGGCATCGCGGAACGGTTCTATCCGGCGGAAATTGTCCGTCCGGCGTAAGGTGCGCTTTTCTTTCATATGCAAATCATCCGTTTCCGCCGGTCGAAGCCGGCTGGGAGAAATCGATTCGTTTTCTTATCGGTTCGTCGTCTTTCGGGAAAGCGGGAAAGCCTATCCCGTCAGCCGGAACGCCCGAGTCCTGCGGCGCGGCAAAAAGCACCTTCGCGCAGATGCGCGGGACGCTTTTACGCCGTTCCAAACGTCAACAGCGCGGCCTTTTTCGCGGGCAGGGCGGACGCGCACAGGGTGTTTTTGCGAACCCGTCCATACAGTTCGACGAATGTATAGTCCTCTGCCCCCGGCAGGGCCGCCTGCTATTATACCACGAGCAAAAACGCTTGCTTGCAAGGGCGTTTTTGTGAACCCGTCAATGCAGTGCGGCGGACGTATGTCCTCTGCCCCTCGGCAGGACCGCACTGCTATTATAACACATCCGGCGCGCTTTGTCACCACTTAAAACTCTTTTTTTGTAAAAATTTATGCGCGCGCCCGATGGGTAATTTTACAAAAACTACTTTACATAAAATCATTTGTATGCTACAATCTAACCGTTAGATTGTAAAGACAGCGCGGAGGATGCGATTTGAAAAAGCACAGCCTGTTCATTCCCGAATATGTGACGGAAAACATATATACAATCACGCCGTTCCTGCTGGCGGCGCGCGGCTACCGCGGCGTCGTGTTTGATCTGGACAACACGGTCGCGCCCTATGAGCATCTTCAGCCGGACAAGGCGACGCAGGATTATTTCGCCGCGCTCGCGGAGGCGGGCGTGCAGACGGCGCTCGTGTCCAACAACAGCCGCGAGCGCATCGAGCTGTTCAACGAGCGGCTGGGCGTGTTCATCGTCGCCGACGCGCAGAAGCCGTCGCCGCGCGGCGTACACCGCTGCATCGAGGCGTTCGGGCTGCCGCCGGAGCAGGTGCTGTTCGTCGGCGACCAGATTTTCACCGACTGCCTCGCCGCGCACCGCGCCGGTGTGGACTGTTACCTCGTCAAGCCCATCAAGTCGAAGGAGACGTTCTTCTTCCGGCTCAAGCGGGCGTTCGAGAAGCCGTTTCTCTCGATTTACCGGCGCAGAAGGATCAAATCGAAGGGGTGCAACTGACTATGGCGGCAAAATTCGGGCCGGGCGGCAATTCCGAATCCTTCTACGCGGAGGGGTTCAAATCCACCCTGCAGGCGCCGGGCTGGGTCCGCGCGCGCGGGCTGGACGCTTACGAATACCAGGGCGGGAACGGCATCACCGCGTCGCCCAAGACGCTTGCCGCCATCGGCCAGAAGGCGGCCGAGCACGGCGTCGCGATGTCGCTGCACGCGCCCTATTACATCTCCCTGTCATCGGAATTTGAAGAAAAGCGCGCCAAAAGCCTCGACTACATCGCCGCCTGCGCCGACGCGGGCGAGGCGCTGGGCGCGCGCATCATGGTCGTACATACCGGCAGCGCCGCCAAGATTTCGCGCGAGACGGCGATGGCCTACGCCGCCGACACGGTGGAAAAGGCGTGCGCTTTGCTGACCGAAAAGGGGACGTCCGTCCGGATGGGGCTGGAAACGATGGGCAAGCAGAACCAGCTCGGCACGCTCGACGAGGTGCTGCGCCTGTGCGCCATCGCGCCCGCCATTCTTGCGCCGGTCGTCGATTTCGGGCATCTGAACGCGCGCGAGGGCGGCGTCCTGCGGACAGCCGACGACTACAAGCGCATTTTCGACGCGATTTCGTCCGCGCTCGGCGGCGAAGCGGCCGAAACGCTGCACTGTCATTTTTCACAAATCGAATACACCAAAATGGGAGAAAAGCGGCACCTCACCTTTGCCGACGAGACCTTCGGTCCGTTTTTCGGGCCGCTCGCTGAGGCCATCGTATCGCTCGGCGTCTCCCCCACGATCATTTGCGAGTCCGCGGGGACGATGGCCGAGGACGCGCTGCGGATGAAGGAGCTGCTGTATGCTGCCGAACAACGCGCCGGACGCGCATAAGACGCGCCGCAGAAAAATTTTCAAGCGCATCCTTCTCGTCTGCGTGCTGCTGGCCGCGGCCGGACTGGCCCTGTTGGCGGGGCTGAACCTGTACGTCGTCTCAAGCGCCAAGCCGTACATTCTGACCGAGTCGGAGGCATCCGAGCTGGAGGACGTCGACTGCATCATCGTGCTCGGCGCGCTCGTCTATTCCGACGGGACGATGTCCGACGTGCTGCGCCACCGGGTGGAGATGGGCACGGCGCTGTTCGAAGCGGGCGTGTCCGACCGCATCCTGATGAGCGGCGACCACAGCCGCCCGGGCTACGACGAGGTCGGCACGATGAAGGACTACGCCGTCGCCGCCGGCGTCGACCCCGACTGCGTTTTCAAGGACCACGCGGGGCTGGACACCTACTCGACCATGTACCGCGCGAAGGAAATCTTTCAGGCCGAAAAGGTCGTCGTCGTCACGCAGGCGTTCCACGTCTCGCGCGCGGTCTATCTGGCGCGCTCGCTGGGGCTGGAGGCCTACGGCGTCGCCTGCGACCGCGGCGAATACACGCACAAGGTGCGCAACGAGCTGCGCGAAACGCTCGCGCGGGTGAAGGCCGTTTGGTCGGCCGTTACACAGCCCGAGCCGAAATTCCTCGGCGACGCCATCCCCATCTGGGGGCCGGGCAGCGCGACCGACGACGAATACGACCGCGCCGAGAGCGATGGAAAGGAAGCATAACGGTATGACGTTTACCGAACTGAAAATATACGCCTCCACGATGGGGCTGGAGGCAGTCGGCGGCGTGCTGGACGGCGCGGGCGTGAGCTGCTGCGCGATTCAGGACCCGGCCGACCTCGACGCGCTGCTGGCGGACGAAACCGTCCCCGCCGACTATGTGGAGGAGTCGCTCCGCGCACAGGACGGCGAGCCGTTTTTGTCGGTCTATCTGGCGCAGAACGAACAGGGCGACGCGCAGAAGCGCGCCATCCTTGCGGGCGTGGAGACGCTGCGCGGCGAGTTCGGAGACACGCTCGGCTCGCTGCGGGTCGAGACCGCCGAGGTCTGCGACGACGACTGGCGCGACAACTGGAAGCAGTTCTTTCATCCGCTGGAAATCGGGGAAAAATTCGTCGTGCGCCCATCCTGGGAGCCGTATGCGGGGACGCGCCCGCTGGAGATTGTCATCGACCCCGAAAGCTCGTTCGGCACCGGCCAGCATGAGACCACGCGGCTCTGCCTGACCGCGCTGGAGGGGCTCAACCCCGCCGGAAAGGACGTGCTGGATATGGGCTGCGGCAGCGGCATCCTCGGCATCGGCGCGCTGAAGCTGGGCGCCGCGCATGTGACGGCGGTGGACATCGACAGCAACGCCGCGGCCATCGCCGAGCGCAACCTTGCCCGCAACGCCGCCGCGCCGGCCGACGTGTTCGCCGGCAACGTGCTGACCGACGACGCGCTGCGCGCGCAGGTGGCGTCCCGGCGCTACGGGGTGATTCTGGCCAACATCGTCGCCGACGTCATCCGCGAGATGCTGCCGCTTTTCGCCGAGACGCTCGCGCCCGGCGGCGTCCTCATCTGCAGCGGCATCATCGCACCGCGCGCCGCCGAGGTCACGGAGGCGCTTTACGCCGGCGGCTTCGTCCCGGAGAACATCGTGCAGGAAAACGACTGGGTGGCGCTCACCGCGCGCCGCGCGGACGAATAAGACACTGAAAGAGTTACATAATATAATATAATGATACGGCGCGCCGCGCAGCTCCCCTGACGCGGCGCGCCGTTTCGCAGGCCGCCCGCTTCCTCCGCTTCGAAGGAAGCGGAGGAAGCGGGCGGCCTGCGGCTGCAGCACAGTACAAAAGGAGAGCAATGGCTTTGGAAAAAGAACGGGTCAAACAGGAAATGGAGCGCCTTGAGCGCGAGCTGGAAAAGCATGCGCGCCTGTACTACGAGCTGGACGCGCCGGTCATCGAGGACAGCGAATACGACCGCATGTTCGAAGCCCTCAAGCAGCTGGAGGCGGCGCATCCCGAGCTGGCCTCGCCCACGTCGCCGACGCACCGGGTGGGCGGGCGCGTCTCGCAGCGCTTCGAAAAGGTTCGCCACAGCGTACCGATGGGCAGCCTGACCGACGTGTTCAGCGAGGAGGAGCTGATGGCCTTCGGCGCGCGGCTGGAGGAGGAGTTCGGCCCCTGCGAATACGTCACCGAAATGAAAATCGACGGCCTCTCGGTGTCGCTGGAATACGAGCACGGCGTGTTCGTCCGCGGCGCCACGCGCGGCGACGGCGTATTCGGCGAGGACGTGACGCAAAACCTGCGCACGGTGCGCTCGCTGCCGCTCAAGCTCAGGGACGCGGCCGCGCACATCATCGTCCGCGGCGAGGTGTATATGCCCAAGCAGGTGTTCGCCGCGCTCAACGCCTCGCGCGAGGAGGACGGCAAGCCGCCCTTCGCCAACCCGCGCAACGCGGCCGCCGGCTCGCTCCGCCAGCTCGACAGCGCCCTCTGCGCCGCGCGCAGGCTGGAGCTTTTCGTGTTCAACTTACAGGAATACAATCACGACGACCCCGTCAAGCGCTTTGCGACCCACGCCGAAACGCTGGAATACCTGCAAAGCTGCGGCTTCACCGTCTCGCCGGTGCGCGACGCCGCCATCGGCATGGCGCGCGCGGCCGAGACGGTGCGCCGCATCGGCGGGCTGCGCGCGTCGCTCGGCTACGAGATCGACGGCGCGGTCGTCAAGGTCAACGACCTTGCGCTGCGCAGAACCATCGGCGAGACCGCCTCGGTCCCGAAGTGGGCCGTCGCCTTCAAATACCCGCCCGAAACGGTCGAGACGACGCTGCTGGACATCGTCGTGCAGGTCGGCCGCACCGGCGTGCTCACGCCCAAGGCGCTGCTCGAGCCGGTGCGCATCGCGGGCAGCACCGTCTCGCAGGCGACACTGCACAACGAGGACTACATCGCCTCGCGCGGCGTCCGCATCGGCGACCGGGTGCTCGTCCGCAAGGCGGGCGACATCATCCCCGAGGTCGTCGGCCCGCTCACGGAGAAGCGCACCGGCGGCGAGCGCGTATTCGTTATGCCCGCCGTCTGCCCCTCCTGCGGCGAGCCCGTCGCGCGCGAGGAGGGCGAGGCGGCCGTGCGCTGCGGGAACGCGTCCTGCCCGGCGCAGCTGGAGCGCACGCTCGCGCACTTCGCCTCGCGCGACGCGATGAACATCGAGGGAATGGGCGAAAGCACCGTCCGCGCCCTGCTCGGCGCGGGTCTCATCCGCGACGCGGCCGACCTCTACACGCTCAAACAGACCGACATCGAGCCGCTCGAGGGCTTCGGTGAAAAGAGCGCGTCCAACCTGCTGGCGTCGCTCGAGCGCTCCAAGTCGGCGCCGCTGTCGAAATTCCTCTACGCGCTCGGCATCCGCCACATCGGCGAAAAGACCGCCGAGCTGCTGGCGGCGGCCTTCGGCTCGCTGGACGCGCTCGCGCAGGCGACCGAGGAGCAGCTCTGCACCGTCGACGAGGTCGGACCCGAGACCGCGCGGGCCGTGGCGTCCTTTTTCGCGCGCGAATCGACGGCGCGGCTGCTCGGACGGCTCAACGCGGCGGGTGTGGGGCTGACCAAGGCCGAGCGGCGCGCATCCGGCGGCGCACTGGCCGGCAAGACGGTCGTCGTCACCGGCACGCTGCCGACCCTGAGCCGCAGCGAGGCCGAGGCCCTCGTCCGCGCGCACGGCGGCAAGGCGGCGGGCAGCGTGTCGAAAAAAACCTCGTTCGTCCTCTGCGGCGAAAACCCCGGTTCCAAGCTGGCCAAGGCCAACGAGCTGGGCGTGCCCGTCGTCGACGAGACGGCCTTCCGCGCGATGCTGGAGACCGACGGCTGAGAATTTTGCAAAAAGCCTATTTTTTGCACAAAAACCGCTTGACATCCAAGCGGTTTTGTGCCATAATGACCGCGAAGAAATCTTACAGCAACCGCGTTTCCGATTTCGGGAACGGACAGAAAGGCAAGGTTACAGCTTATGAAAACATTTGTGATTCCGCAGCGCGAGCTGCCTGCGGCGTACGAAGCGGACGTCGTCGTTTGCGGCGGCGGCACGGCGGGCGTGTTCGCGGCCATTTCCGCCGCCGAAAGCGGCAAGCGCGTCCTCATCGTCGAGCAGTTCGGCTCGCTCGGCGGCAGCGCGACCAACGGGCTGGTCACGCCGCTGATGCACTCGCACATCGCCGGCGACCCCGCCTGCTCGTACATCAGCCTCCGCCTGCGCGAGAAGCTGAAGCTCTACGGCGGCGTGGACGGCTCCGGCCGCGCCTTCGATTCGACGGTCCTCAAGCTGGCGCTGGAGGAGCTTTGCGCCGAGGCGGGCGTGCAGCTTCTCTACCATACCTTCATCTCCGACGTGCTGGTCGAAAACGGCGTCGTCAAGGCGGTCGTCGCGGGTAATAAGTCGGGTACGGTCGTCATCGCGGGCGACATGTTCATCGACTGCACCGGCGACGGCGACGTCTCGGTGCTCGCGGGCGCGCAGTACGCCAAGGGCAACCCCGAAACCGGCAAGAACCAGCCGATCTCGCTGCGCTACGTCGTCGGCGGCGTGGACATCCCGGCGCTGGGCGAATTCTTCAAGAGCGAGCTGGCGCGCACCGGCATCAACAGCGGCTGCTCCTACAATCCGCCGCTTTCGGTCTACGGCGCCTGCTGCGGCGACGGCTATACCCTTTCCGACGTGTTCAAGCGCGCCATCGACGCCGGCGACCTGACGGTCGAGGACCACCTCTACTGGCAGATGTTCAACATCCCCGGCCGCAACGACTGTGTCGCCTTCAACAACCCCGAATTCTTCGACGACACCGACGGCACCGACCCCGACACCCTGACCAAGACGCAGATTGCGGGCAAAAAGGCCATCTACCGCCAGCTCGCGTTCTACAAGAAATATATGAAGGGCTTCGAGAACGCCTACATCGCCGACATCGCGGCGATGGTCGGCATCCGCGAGAGCCGCAACATCACCACCGAATATGTGCTCTCGGCCGAGGACCTGCTCGCCCGCAGAAAGTTCGACGACGCGTTCTGCCAGTCGAACTACCCGGTGGACATCCACGGCAAAACACTCGACTTCGCGTCGCGCGGCAAGCCGGTGGACGACGGCCGCCCCTACTACGAAATCCCCTACGGCTCGCTGGTCGTCAAGGGCTTCGATAACCTGCTCGTCGCAGGCCGCTGCCTCGGCGCGGAATTCCTCGCGCAGTCCTCGCTGCGCATTATGCCCTGCTGCCGCTCCGCAGGCGAGGCCGCCGGCATCGCCGCCGCGCTGGCGCTGGACGGCAAAATGCCCGCGCGCGACGTCGACGGGCGTAAGGTCCGCAAAATTATGGAGGACAGAGGCGCCGTCTACGCCGAAGTGTAACCCTCCGCAGCCAGCCATACAAGCTCCCGGACAAGGCCGTCCGGGAGCTTTTTCAATCGATGTAAAAATTATTTTTTATTTTCCCTTGTTTTTTACAAAACCCCATTGACTTTTATTGTGATAAATGCTTGATGGCGGCAAATCCGAATTGGTTTTGTGCAAACGACAAAGAGGAGACCGCTATAAAAAAGCACTCTCGCTTCCTCTTGGCCGCCATCCTCGCCGCCGCCGACGCAGCCGTGACGCTCAACAACACCGACTATCCCGGCGTCAAGGTGCTGGACACCAATACGGACCTCTCCGTCCTCGCCGACGGCGACAAGGGCGAATCCCTCAAGGGCGTCGCCTGGGCCGACACCGACAAGACAAAGATGATCGCCTTCCAGAACGAGAACTGCACCGTAAAGGACTCGACCACCACGCTCTGCCTCGTGCTCGACCTCGGCGCCGAAAAGGCGCTCGACAGCATCACCGTCACGTTTTATAAGGAATACAACGTGATGATCGGCCTCGACATGGAGAACACGATGCTCGTCTCCTCCTCCAAGGACGGCAAGACCTTCGATAAGCTCCGCGAATACGACTTCACCGCCAAGCCTTCCCGCGACACGGACGGCATCAAGGCCAATCTCGCCGCCATCGGCGCGCTGCAGGACGAAGCCTTCGCCTTCGACAAGCCCGTGACCGCCCGCTGCTTTGAGCTGCGCATCCATTATGAGTTCAACTACGAGAACGCAACCGACGGCAAGGACATCTGGGAATTCATCGGCATGACCGAGATTGCCGCCAACAAGGCGAATGCCGCCGGCGTCTCCGAACCCGCCGCGTCCTCCGAGCCTGCCGCGTCCGCCGAAACGCCTGCGGCCTCCTCCGCGCCGGCCGACGATTCCCCCAAGACCCCGTCACCGGTGACACCGGCGCCGCCGCGCTCATCGTTATCGCCGCCGCGCTTGCGGGCGCGCTGCTGCTGCGCTGCAGACGCGCGTAGCCTGCCACCCCCCAACCGAACCCGCCCGGCAGCCGCACAGACCGCCGGGCCTTTTTATATCCGGCCTGTGGCCGCCGCCGTATCCGGCGCGCCGGAAAGGCAGCGCAAAAAAGCAGCAATTTGGGAAATTCATCCCATTTCAGGCAAGCCGCGATGCGCGAACATCAAATTTGTGTAAAGTTTGCAAAATGTCTTGACATATCTGTTACAGGATGCTATAATTTAGTCAAGCATTCGGAATAAAAAGCATACGCTTTTATTCAAAACAACAAAAAGATTACAGAAAGGATTTCGAAACCATGAAAAAGACTCTTGCAGTACTTATGGCTGCGCTGCTCGCCTGCGCCTGCTTCGCGACCATCGGCTCCGCTGCGGAAATTAAGTCGATTACGCAGAATACCGAAGATTTTCCCAACGTCACGCTTGATTCGCGTGGCAAGCCGCTGACCGCGCTGTTTGACGGCAATAAAGCTGCCGCCGCGTTTACCGATTCCGTATTTTTCAAGAATGAGAACGCCACCGACGCTTCTCTGACCAACACCCTCGCTCTGGTCATTGACCTCGGCGAAAAGACCAACGTCGGCGGTCTGACGCTCACTTTCTACAAGGAATACATCTCGATGATCGGTCTTGCGCTCGAAAACACGCTGACCGTCAGCGCTTCGGATGACGGCGAAACCTTCACCGAGCTGCAGAAGTTCACCTTTGAAGGCGAAGAAATTACGCTGAACAGCGAAAACAAAATCACGAACGCAGCCAGCACCGTTGACTATGACTTCAAACTCACCACGGCCGCGAACACCCGTTATCTCGAGCTGAAGCTCCCGATCGGCCCTGTGGATCCCGAAGTGATTGCCGCCGGCGCGTTCGCCGACAATAAGGTTATGTGGGAGTTTGTGGCCCTGACCGAAATCGTGGTCAACGACGCCGCGGATACCGACACGTCCGAGCCGGCGGACGACGAGTCCAAGGCCGAGTCCGTTGCTACCTCCGAGGCTCCTTCGACCTCTTCCACGGCTCCGACTTCTTCTACGACCGAGTCCTCCAAGACGCCTGTCACCGGTGACGCCGGCCTCGCCGCCATCGCCGTGATCGCCGTCATCGCTCTCGCCGGCACCGTCGTTGTTGCCCGCAAGAGAGGCTAAGCTTTCCGGCTGACTGAGCCGAACAACCGAATGCACTGAACAAAGCCCGGGCAAAGCGTTTCCGCTTCGCCCGGGCTTTTTCCTGCGCATCGCAAGCGTCCGTTTTTGCCCGTATAAGCCCGCGACCGGTTCCCGACGCCCGCGCCGAACGGCCGGAAGGCCGAAATCACACCGCCGCCAAAAAGGCCTCGCCGCCCGCTCATACCTCCGGCCTTTTGCATAGGTGCTCTCCCGGCGCGTGAATGCCCGCGTGTATGGGTTGCAATGAACGTTGAAAAATCTACTGTTTCCCGGCGCGTGAACGCACGCGCCCCTTGAAAAACAAAGCCTTTCAAACAACGGAATTGCTCTGCCGTTCCGAAATGCCGTTTATTCCCTGACCTTGCAGTCGGTTACCCGCCATATAAGCACATAATCTTTAGAGAGCATAATAAAAAAGACACAGCCTTTGCAGTAAACGCCGCTCTGACCGGCGAATAACAAGCAATCTTTGCCCGTCTCCCCCGCCGCCGCATTGCCTAAGTCCAGCGCCGCACGCGTCCGGCGAGCACAACAACAACAACAATAACAATAA
>ERZ1673738.691-NODE-691-length-57844-cov-7.083338_pt1 | contig 57844 bp, 36 predicted proteins | sample MGYA00580198_ERZ1673738 | MGnify/ENA primary metagenome ERZ1673738 (study PRJEB41218, sample SAMN15661784) | gut metagenome | host: Homo sapiens | place: Canada: London | collected 2015-08-20/2019-03-30 | study: EMG produced TPA metagenomics assembly of... | reverse complement strand
GGTAATAGACGAACCGGGGATAATATCATGAAACTGATTTGTCAGCATGGTTTGCCAATGTTCGGTAAGCCACGTTTGCGGCACTGCCACTCCGCGCAGTTTGTCGGCAAGCACACTCAACAATTCCAAGTTTTGCATAAGATACTCGGCTTTTCGGTTGTTGCGTTTGTTTTTGGCAATGGAAGTATATGTTCCGCGGTGAAACTCAAGGTACAATTCACCCGTCCACTTGGGCAAGCGACCTGCCTTTTTGACGTTTTGTTTGACGTCGGACACAAACTCCGCCACACTGCTAAACTTGGTCGCAGGCACACACGGTATACCCTTTGCCATACGCCTTATGTACTCGATGTGCCAACTTGTCGGACCACCGCCACCGTCGCCGTAGCCGTAAGTCAGGACAACTTCGTCTGTAATGTCCTTTTGTTGCATACGATTGTACGAACCGATGACCTGCGACGGGTTGGCTTCGGCGTTGTAAGTGCTGTAACGGTCAATGTGTCCGTCGCGGTGAGCGTTTTGCGCCGTAAGGAAATAGGTAAACACCTTACTTCCGTCGACACCTTGCCAATCGAACAAATCGTAGGGTATCATGTTTGTGTCGTTCCAGCCGATTTTGCTTGTAACAAAGGTGTCAACACCGCTAAGTTTTAGTATTTGCGGCAATGCGGCACTGTAACCGAACACGTCGGGTAGCCACAACACTTTGCTGTCCACGCCGAATTCGTCACGCATAAAACGCTTGCCATACAGTATTTGGCGTACAAAACTTTCACCGCTAAGGAGATTACAATCGGCTTCTACCCACATTGCGCCTTCCACTTCCCAGCGACCTTCGGCAATACGTTGTTTAATACGTTCGTACAGCTGGGGATTTTCCTCCTTGACAGCCTTGTACAAGTAGCACTGCGACGACGTAAATTTGTAATCGGGATACTTGTCCATAAGGTGCAACACCGTGGCAAAACTGCGTTGCGCCTTTTCACGCGTTTGGCGCACAGACCAAAGCCAAGCAATGTCAATGTGAGTATGTCCCACGCAAGCCACTTTTGTGTCGCCGATTTTGCAATACGTATCGTAAAATTCGTGTTCAAAGTAGTTTGCAGCAACTTTGCAAGTGTCAAAAAACGCAGGATTACCGACGTTCATAAAGTCTACCAGACACAACGCTTTGTTGAGGTAGTCCAATGTGTCAAAATACGGTTTCTCGTTTTCCTGCATGTAGTCCAACGCCTCGGTCGGCACAACCAAGTCGTAGTACAGCCGCTCGGCATACTTATCTACGTAACGTAAGGTAAGTTTGAAGTCCAACTTCAGCGTAAGTCGCATACCAGTGTAAGCGTAGAAATACAGCACATGATGCCCCGCATCGATATTCATCGTCGTATGGAAACGGTCAAGCGCTTGCGTCATTATTCCGTCGACATAGCATACAACTTGCGGATTGCACTCGTTCCAACCATCGTAGCCGGTAGTCACAAGCAATTCCGCAGCACACTCCGGCACGCTTTCAACGTCCACCTCGGCACGAAACCAATAGTGGTCGTCGGGAGCACCGCCCCAAATGCCATCGTTAAACGGCACAAGCGCAGACTTGTCAGGCAAGTCGTTGTTTGTTTTATAGTCAGTGTGCGCATACATAATATCCGTCACTTGTATTTGCTTGCGGCAAAGATTGTTTTGCAATACCGATACCAATTTTTTTATGCGTTCGTACTTGTTTGTCATACCGTCTCCGTAGATAAAAATGCGGGACAAAACACTTGTCCGTTTTCACAATTTGATTTTACCATTTTTCAGCAAAACGAAAAATACAAATATTGCTCAAAGTATAGCAGATATTGCCATCAAGAAGAATATATTGTATACCATCTTGTCTTGCTTCCATCTCTGCAAATGCGTGAGCATATCATGCAAATGCACGTCGACTTTAGTTTTTATCAAACCTTTGCTTTTCAGGTTCTCATTTTAATACCGTACAAGCAAAATGTCGCACAAGCCTACAAAGTTCGTATTTTTTTTGCAAAGGACTTCTTCGGCGTAAAAAATGCACCTCCAAAAGTTTTACATTTCTGTCCAACTTTTGAGGTGCACTTCATCCATGGAGCGGCAATTCCCGTCGCGGCAAAAAGCGCCAGGCAGGATAAGCACCGATTGCAAAAGCAACCGATAAAATGCGTCCACGCAATATGTAAGTTCTCACTAAAATATGCAAAGCGAATGTTACTTCATCGACTTAAATGCAATGTTCAGTCGTCTATCTTTATCATTCTGTACCCGATGCCGACGTGAGTTTGAATATGCTGCGGCGAATCGGCGGACGGTTCGATTTTTTTGCGCAAAGTCGCCATAAATACGCGCAGGGAAGCAATGTTGCTTTCCCAAGCCGCGCCCCATATTTTTTGCGTAATGAAAGTATGAGTAAGCACTTTCCCGACGTTTTTTGACAATAAGCACAGTAGTTTGTATTCGATAGGGGTAAGGTGCAGTTCTTCGCCGCTTAAATATGCGCAACCCGCGCCGTAATCTATTTTCAGATTTCCGTTGACAAAAACCGACTCGGACTTGTTCAACGACTGTGTCGAGAGAAGCCTTCTTGTTGTAACGCGGATTCTTGCAAGCAATTCTTCGACGGAAAACGGTTTTGTCAGATAATCGTCCGCTCCGGCATCGAGCGCGTCGATTTTATCCTTATCTTCGGCGCGAGCGCTTATTACGATAATCGGCATTTCCGACCAAGTGCGTATTTTTCCGATAACGTCCACGCCGTCAATATCCGGCAAGCCCAAATCGAGCAGAACAATGTCCGGATTACGAGAAGACGCTTGCATAACGGCGCTTTCTCCGTTCGTTGCGGTAATAAAATCGTAACCGTGCGTTTTCAAAGTCGTTCCGATAAGGTTACGGACGGGCGCGTCGTCTTCCACAACTAAAATCAGTAAGTTATTCATGAACTTCCACCTCCCCGACGGGCAATGTAAAGGTAAATATCGCGCCGTGCGGAACGTTGTCGGTTATCGTTATTTCTCCTCCGTGTGCGTTTATGATGGATTTGCACAACGAAAGTCCCAATCCGATACTGCGGCGGCTGTCGGCAATTTTGTTTGCGCCTGTATAAAACATATCGAACACACGCGATTTTTGTTCGTCCGCAATGCCGTCTCCGTTGTCCGCCACGCTTACGGAAACCATGTTTCCGTCTCTTTTTGCCGTAATCGTAATTTGCGAATCGGACGGCGTGTATTTAACAGCGTTGTCTAAAAGGTTGATTAAGACCTGCACGATAAGCCGAGCGTCCATTTTTGCAAGCAGCAAGTCGTCCGGCTGTATTACTGTAATTTTTTGCTTTTCGCCCTTCGTATGAATATGTTTCAACGCCTCGGTTATGACGTCGCCGACCAGTTCCGTCGTCAGATTTATATTCATTTTGCCTTCTTCAAGGCGCGTTACCGCAAGTAGATTTTCAACCAGATTGATTAGCCAGAGCGAATCGTCGTAAATATCTTCGTATATTTGTTTTTTTGTCGCGTCGTCAATATCATTCCCGTTTGAAATCAGATTACTCGCATTACCGGAAATGGACGTAAGTGGCGTACGAAGATCGTGCGATATGGAACGGAGCAGGTTTGCGCGCAATTGTTCGTTTTTGACTAAAACGGCGGCGCGTTCTCTTTCCTTGGCGTTTATGATTCCGTCAATTGCTATTGCGCATTCGCCGATAACGGACACCACAATGCTTTCATTAAAAGAATCAATCGGTTTTTCTCCGACAAAAATGCCTATTGCTCCGTAGTTTTTGCCGTTTTTGCATATCGGGAAAAACGTATAGTCGCTTTCGGGACAAATATCCGTTCCTTTCCCTTCTTTTACGTTGTTTTTCGTTACTTGCCAAGCAATTTTCTCGCAGTCGGGCGATATATCGGCGTCGGGGCTTTCAGGCTGCGAAGCATGAACTTTTTGCGCCTTTTCATTAAATACAATTACGTTTCGACTTAACAATTTTTCCAATTGATTTGCCGTAACCCGAAATATTTCCGTTTCGTCGGACGCTTTCTGAATCAACTGGTTCGCGTCGAACAGGATTTTTGTTCTGTATGCCGTTTGAGTTGCCTGCCGTTCCCGAGTTTTCAGTTTTTCGGTTGTTCCGCCTATGATGAGAGACGCCGCAAGCATAATTACGAATGTGACGGGGTAGCCGCTTCCGTATGCAAGAAACGAAAATTTCGGTTCGGTAAACAGAAAATTGAAAACCAGCACGCTCGCAACGGACGAAAGAACCCAACAGATTTTGCTTTTTGTCAGTATAGCGGTAATCAGAACGCCCAGCATATAAGTCGTAATGATATTCGCTTCGGTAAAACCGAGGCTTGAAAAAAGATACCCGAGTAAAGTCGAAAGTAACAGTAAAGCCGTTGAAACCGCCAATTCTTTGAGTGTTTTTACAAAATGCGGTTTTTCAAAAAGTTTTTTCTTTCCTTTTTCTACAACGGCATCGCTGTCGGGAATGATATGTATATCGACATTGGGAGCAAGCGATATCAATTTGTCGGTTAAAGTCGTCTTGCCTATAAATTTTCGCTTACCGACAACGGTTCTGCCGATTACTATTTTCGTAACGCCGGAAAGACGAGCGTATTCCGCAATCTGAAAAGCAATGTCGTTCCCGCATACGGTAACTATCGACGCGCCGTTTGTTTCGGCAAAGCGGGTATTTGCAAGTAACCGCTCCGCGTCTTCCGTTGTCATAGATTCAGACGCGGGAGTTTTTACATATAATGCGGAAAAAGTCGCATTGAACGCCTTTGCCATGGCTGCCGCCGTCTGAATTATTTTCGGATTTGAAGGCGCGGAAGACAAACAAACCAAAATGTGTTCTTTGTCGTTTTTATGCTGCTTCACCATTCGGTTAATCCGTATCTCCTTCGTTTTATATCTGTATTATATCATATTTTCCACACAAAATCTACTTACGGCTCATGTAATCGGTTAAAACATTTGTGAATTTCCGATTTTCTATGTCAAAGACTATAATTGCGGCTTTTTTATGGCTTTTTTGAATTTTTCAATACAGGTCATATTCTCATCATTTTCCGAATCAATGAATTCAAGCGGACTGCCTTCTTCTTCTCGTTTCTTTTCAATTGCTTTTTTGTTTTCTTTCAAGAATACGTCAAGCCTTTTCATAATAAAAAAGCCGAAAACCATAACCGCCGCTACGGCAATGATAAGTATTACGTCTTCCATAAAAGTCGCCTTGCTTTACAGTGGTTAAATATCGAAGCATTTCCGCATTGCCTTAAAATCCCCAAGAACCAAAAGCGTTTCGTCTCCGGAAAGAACAGTGTCGGCGGTAACAACCGCATTGATTTTTCCGCCTTTCTTCGTGGCAATGATATTTACGTTGTATTTTCTGCGAATATCGATTTCTACAACGGATTTTCCCACCCATGCCGACGGAACGGAAACTTCGGATATCGAGCAGGAATCACCGAGTTCTATATAATCGAGAACGTGGTCGGAACTGTAACGGATTGCAGCCCATGTGGCAAGCTGTTTTTCGGGATAAATAATTTCATCCGCGCCGTTACGCAAAAGAAATTTTGCCTGCACGTCCTGTTCGGCACGCGACACAACCTTTTGCGCGCCCAATTCTTTCAACAAACAGGTAGTTTCAAGAGAACTTTGAAAGTTACCGCCGATAGTTACAATACACACATCGTAGTTTTTTACACCTAGCGATTTCAGCAACTCTTCGTTTGTGCTGTCGCCGATTTGTCCGTTAGTCACATAAGGCATAACGTCGTTAATTCTTTCTTCGTTTTCGTCCACCGCCATGATTTCGTGTCCCAATTCGTGCAGTTTCATTGCGATGTATTTTCCGAAACGTCCGAGACCTATCAATAAAACAGATTTTGTTTTCATATATAAAACCTCCTTAGACTATAAAAACCTCAACCGACAGCGATCGTATCCGTCGGTAACTTTGCCGCTTGATTTTTGTTTGCGCCGAACGTGGCATATATCAACGTCAATCCGCCGACGCGCCCGAAAAACATAGATAAAATCAAAATCAGTTTTGATGCAATTCCGAGCGTCGGCGTAATTCCGAGCGTAAGTCCTACCGTAGCGACGGCGGAAGCCGTTTCGTAAAGACAGGACGTAATAGGCAAATTTTCAATCGAGCTTATAGCCATTCCGCCAAATAAAAACAGGGTTACGTACATTATAAATATCGCCGAAGCCGTCTTGACCGTTTCATCGTCGACGCGCCGTTTCATAAGTTCCGCATTGTCTTTTTTTCTGAATACGGAAAAAGCGGAAGAAAATAAAACCGCTATCGTCGTCGTTTTCATACCGCCTGCCGTCGAACCGGGAGAGCCGCCTATCAACATAAGAACAATCATAAGGTACAATCCCGTATCGCTGATCGCCGTAAGATCTACCGTATTAAACCCTGCCGTCCTCGGCGTTACCGATTGAAACAAAGACGCAAGTATCCGCTTACCGACAGGTAAATCGGCGAACTCGAAAAAGAAGAAGTATATCGCGGGCAAAACAATAAGCGCGGCGGTTACAATCAACACCACTTTGCTTTGCGTGCGATATTCTCTTATTCGCCACTTGTGTTTGCAAACGTCCTCCCATACCAAAAAGCCGATGCCGCCGACAATAATCAGCAACATAATCGTAATATTGATGACGGGTTGCGCCGAATATTGCGTGATAGAAGTAAATTCGCCGCTTTTCGTCCCCATTATATCAAACCCTGCATTGCAGAACGCCGATACAGAATGGAAAATCGACATCCAGATGCCTTCGGCACCGTAATCGATGCAAAATACGGGCATCATAACAAGCGCGCCGATAAGTTCAATCAAAAATATACCCTTGATAATAAATCCGGTCAGGCGGACTATGCCACTCACGTTTGGCGCAGAAATTGCATTTTTCATCGTTTCGCGGCTGAACAGCCCGATTTTTTTGCCTGAAATAACGGCAACAGACACGGCTATGGTAACAACGCCCATACCGCCGATTTGAATCAGCAATAATATGACGATTTGCCCGAATATCGTCCAGTGCGTTGCCGTATCGAATACGACGAGTCCCGTTACGCACACGGCAGACGTCGAGGTAAAAAGAGCGTCGATAAACGATGTCCATTCGTGAGTTTTTGAAGAAATCGGCAAGGCAAGTAAAAATGCGCCAAGCAAAATAACTCCCGCGAAGCCTAGTAGTATTATCTGAAAGGATGACAACTTCCTTTTTAGTATTTCCATGCAAAAACCTCTATTCCTTTTATCTGTATTATGGTATTATCTTTTCCATAAAGATCGCATTATAGTTGTTGCGAAAAATATTAAGATTGTATAAAGATTACAAGCAGTATAAATCCGTCTTTTTTATAATAAAAAGCCCACGGTTTGTCCGGGGGCTTTTTGTTATGGCTTGAAGGCGCAATTTTATAATCGGATCACTTCAAAACCAATCGAGCCGCTTTTAATATTTAATTGAAAAACACAGGTGCCTCTATTTTACCTTATATACTCTTATTTCATACGGGTTAAACACGTTGTCGAAAGTTTCTGCGTTAAGGTTGCCGGTACTGTAATTGCACAAAAGCACTTCGGCTTTTGTTTTTGTGATACAGTCGGGAAGAGAGATTGTGTTTTGTTTTTCAAAATTGACGGCAACGATTATTTTGTCTTGACCGAGTTGCCTTTCATAGACAAAACAGCCGTCGCTTAAAGTTAAGTCTTTGAACGTTCCGTATTTTATCGTATTGCTTGAGTTTCTCAATTCAAGCACTTTTTTATAAAATCCGAAAATCGATTTGTTTGATTTCTTGTCTTTTTCAAGGTTGATTTCGTCAGCCCTCGACGGCATGGTAAGCCACGGCGTTCCGTTTGTAAAACCATGGGTGTTTTTTTCTTCAGTCCAGGCAAGCGGACGGCGGGTATTGTCGCGACTGCCGTAATTTATTTCGTCGATTAGTTGACTTAAAGGCTTTTTGTCGACGTTTTCTTTATAGTAATTCAAAGTTTCAACGTCGTTAAAAAAGGAAATGTCGTCGTAACAGGAGTTTGCCGAACCGAATTCTTGCCCTTGATAAATGAAGGGAATGCCTTTTAATAGATAAAACATTCCACAGTATGCCGTGGCGCACTCATACCGCAGGTCTTTATCGTTGCCGAGTCGTGAAATGTAAAAAGGCTGGTCGTGATTGTCTGTAAACAAAATGTACAACAGGTCGTGTTCGGCAGTGAAGTTTTGCCACTTCACAAGGATGTTTTTAATGTCGTCACCCGTGTACGGCGCAGGGGTATACTTGCCCGAACGCCCCAGGTTTATATGCTCAAATTGAAAAACCGACTTCAATTCGTCGCGGTTTTTTCCGCAAATATCGCAAATACTTTTCACGTCGGACTGACATTCTCCCACGGTAAACACGTGTTTTACTTTTTCGCGCCCGAATAATTGTCTGATATATTCGTGAAGGTGCGGACCGTTAAGCATTTTGTTTTGCTTGAAATCTTTTGAAATGAAGTCAAGCACGTCGCACCTGAACCCGTCAACGCCAAGGTCAACCCAAAAATCGACTATGTCGCAACATTCTTGCCTTACTTTGGGGTTCTCCCAATTTAAGTCGGGTTGTTGAACGGCGAAAGAGTGCAAATAATATTCGTTTGTCGGCTCGTTGTACTCCCACGCACTACCGCCGAAACAAGCCGTCCAATCGGTAAGCGGTTTGTCTGCCCAGATGTAATAATCGTGATAGGGGTTATCTTTCGATAAACGCGCTTGTTGAAACCAGAAATGCTGTGACGAGGTATGGTTTACGACCAGGTCCATAATTATTTTTATGCCGTTTGAGTGAAGTTCGGCAGCCAAACTTTTCCAATCGCTTAAAGTACCGAATTCGTCCATTATGTCGCGGTAATCGGAAATGTCGTAGCCGTTGTCGTAGTTGGGACTTTTATAACAAGGGCATATCCAGACTGCGTTTATTCCAAGTTCTTTAAGGTGTAGAATTTTTTGTTTAATTCCGTTCAAGTCTCCTATTCCGTCACTGTTTGAATCGAAAAAACTTCTGGGATAAATCTGATACACTACAAGGTTTAAGTAATCTCGATTTTGATCTGACATTTTGCACCTACCGTTTAAGTGTTTATTAAATGCATTAAATTGTTTGTTAAATGTTTGTATTGCTTTTTGTAAAGAAAACCCTGCAAAATTTCGCCATGCCGTGCGTTTTTGCGCAAAGCATTGCGTAAACTACGCCGCAGACCAACTTTGAAACTAAAAATCATTATATACTAACCTGCTCTGTTTTGCAAGCAATAGGCTAAAATTCCAACTGGAGAATCTCTCTCGGGCTAAAAGGAATGAGCCCGGTACAATACCGAGCCCATCCGCAAACCGTTTGATATTAAATTTGTCTCAACTTTCAGTGCACGTCACTCATTCACGGGAAAACTATTTTTACTTTTGGGGTTCACATCATTTTTGTATACTTTTTTTGACTTTTAGTGTTCTTATGTGTCTGATGCGACAGCCTCTTCAAGAAAAACTAATTGTTGCTCCGCCCCATCGGCAAGATTCACACCGGAATGATTGTACACCGTTTTTTTTAGTTTTGCACCATATGACTTTGACTATTTTGTTACAAATGTAGGGATGCCTTTAACGATCGTCCAATAAGTGCTGTTCCAGCCTTTAAGTGTATTTTGCGTTGGGTCGTTGTTTTTAAGCTCGTCAAAACTAGCAAAGTAGGCAACAGCCGAGTAATTGTTACCTCTGTTCATGGCTTGACTCGGTGTGTAGTTTTTGCTCGGACAAACCGCAAATATGCCGTTGTAACCATTGTTGTTGTCTCCGATTAGTCTGAACAAAGAGCCGGTTCCGCTAATCACCGCATTGCTTGCATCGACAAATACGTTCTTAATTACACCGACTACATTTTTCTCATCTCTACAATTGTTAAAAATCGTTCCGTTATTGTTGCTACCTGCGGCAATAGATACGTATTGCACGTAAACGTTTTCTATTGTGCCAAGTCCGCCGGAGCACAGGAAGTTGCTTGCGCCTGCAATCTTAGCGTTGGTAAATGCAATATTTCGCAACACTCCGTCCTTGGTCATACAACTGATAAACGCATTGCCGGTGGCCGTCAGTCCGTCGATAGCATATCCGCAACCGTCAAACACACCCTTAAATCCGTACTTGCCGTCAACGTCGTAACGAACAAACGTGACCATGGTTTCGGATGTGATATTTGCACCCAACTTGAAGTAACCGCCAAGAATCTGATTTTCCGCTTCGCACGCATTGGCAATCTTTATCCAATTTGAGTAGTCGGCAGCGTTCATCAAAACTTTGCTTACAAGCGTTGCCTCAATTGTGATTGTTTTGCCGTCAACGTCGGTCACTACAATCTGTTTTGCACCGTAATTGTAGCCAAATGCCGAACGGCAAAAGTCAATTTACCGTTTTCAAAAGCAAACTTGCTTACATCGAGCGTTGCGCCTTCCATTGTAGCGGAAGCAATCTCGCCAAACGCAAAGCCTACTGCCGTACAGTCGATTTCCACATTGTTGTCGTTAAGTGCAACGTTGTCGTTGTTGACCAAAATGTCAAGGTTTATGTCCTGCTTGCCAAGTTTCAACTCGGTTACAACCAATTTTGCAGGTGCGGGGATACCGCCGTTTACCGTCCAGAAGCCGTTGCCGTTCCAGCCGTCAATAGTTGCTTGCGTTTCGGTGTTGGCTTTAAGCTCGGCAAAGCTAACGAAATAGGCAATAGCACTATAATTGTTGCCTCTGTTGCCGATAGCTTGGCTCGGCGTGTAGTTTTCCGATGGACAAACGCCAAACACTCCGCCGAAGCCGTCTGCAACGTTGTTGGTCAATATTCTGAAATTTGCACCGTTGCCGCTTATTACCGCATTACTTGCATCCACAAATATGTTTCTAAGCGCACAGCCTTTCTGCATGTTGGTAATCGTGGCGTTGTTGCCGCCTGCGTCACCTTGAGAAATGGCGGCGTATTGCACAAACACGTTTTCAATCGTTCCTTTGCCGCCGGAGCACAGGAAGCTGCCTTCGCCGACAATTCGTACAGCGGTAAAAGCAATGTTTTTGAGTACACCCTCGGCTGTCATAGTTGTGACGAAAGCGTCGGTGTACAAAGCCGCTCTTGCAAGTCCGTCGATTGCATATCCGCAACCGTCAAATACGCCCTTGAAGCCTTCCGTGCCGTCGGTCTCGCCGCGCGTAAACACAACCATATTTGTTGCGGAAATATCGTTACCGAGACGGAAGTATCCGCCCCACAAAGTTGCACTTTGCTCACAAGCCTTGGCAATATTGATCCAGTTTGCGTATTGGTCTGCCGTTGTTATAGTCATTGTAACGACAAGTGCGTTGATTGTTACGTTGTATGTTTCGCTACCGTCGGTTACGCTTACTGCAATGGACTTTTCTCCGTAAACGCCGAGCGGCAGTTTGTCGGCAAGTGCAACGACACCGTTTTGCGCCGTGGCTTGATAAGCTGTTTCGCCAACGGTAAGAGTTACGGTAGCGTTACCTTTGTAACCGACAGCCGTAAGGTCAAGTTTGCCGTCGGTTGCCTTTGCCTCACCGTTTTCCACGATTGCGGCAAGGTCAATCGTTTGCTTTGTGCCGAGCGTACCCGTAACATCCTTTTTGCCGCAGACGCATTCCGTGGTCGTAACACCGTCGTTTACCGTTTGTTCAAACTTATGTTGAGGAACTACAGTCTGTATCGTTTCCGCCGAAGTGTAATTGTCGCTTTCGGCTACGCTTGCCTTGACGTAGTAGGTCTTGCTGTATTCAAAAGCAAAGCTGATACTGTCCAAAAACTCTCTCGTGTAGTAACTCGTTCCGTCAAGCGAATAGGTGAACGTAACTTCTCCGTTTGTTGCGGTAGCCACAAGATCGGGAACTGTTTCGCAACAATGCACCGTAATACCTTCAACGGAAAAATCGATCTTGTTTTGCGCCTTGGCAATCGTAATTGTCAATTGCACTTCCGTTTCGTCTGCCGCATAGTTAGCGTTGGCTACAAACTTGTAGTAAACATTGTACTTGCCCGCATTTATTGCCACAGGGATCGTCTCGGAATACTCGCCGTCACCCAGTTTGTACTCGATTGTCGCGCCGTCGGCACTGCCTGCATTGACAAGTGTCTGCGCTTCGCCGCTGTACGTCAAACCGGTTTTTGCAGTGGGTGCCGTTACTTGCGCCGCCGCTTTGGCAATCGTAATTGTCAATTGTACTTCCGCTTCGTCTGCTGTGTAGTTAGCGTTGGCTACAAACTTGTAGTAAACCGTGTACTCGCCTGCATTTGTTGCCGTGGGCAAAGTTTGCGTCCATTCGCCGTCCGCGCCGAGTTTGTACTCGATACTTGCGCCTGTCGCACTGCCTGCATTGACAAGCGTCTGCACCTCGCCGTTGTACGTCAAGCCCGTTTTTGCCGTGGGTGCCGTTACAAGCGCATTTGCACGGGCAATGGTAACATACAGTTTCTGCGTTTCGTCGTCGACAAGATCATTGTGGTTGTCATCGCCGACAATTTTGTAGTAAACATTGTGTCCTACTGCATTGATTTCCGTAGGAATTGCCGTCGTCCACTCGCCGTCGTCGAGCTTGTACCATATTGTACCGCAAGTTGTTTCGCCTGCAATCAACAACGCCTGCATCTCGCCCGTGTAGTGCAAATCGGGGTCGGAGGGAAGTTTGCTGAACGTCGAATTTGCCTTTGCCATGACAACCGTTACGCTTGCTTCGGCAATGTCGCCGTGGTTGTCATCCCCAAGTACCTTGTAGTACACGGTGTACTCGCCTGCGTTTGTCGCCGTGGGTATGTCGGACGACCAGGTACCGTCCGTGCCGAGTTTGTACTGCATCGTGCCGCCGTCGGCTACACCTGCCGTGACAAGTTCCTGCGCGCTGCCTGTGTAGACAAGGTTTGCAACTGCCACCGGCATGTTGGTAAGAGTTGCGTTTGAATGCGCAATCTTAAATTCCGCAGTCTTTTCCGCACCGTCGTAATTGGCGGTTGCCGCAACGGTTGCCTTGACAAAGTAATTGCCTGCCGCAGTAGGCACGGCTTCGGAAAATTCGCCGTCGGCGGTTGCGCCGTATGTAAAGGTCGGCGTTCCGAACTTTGCCGCGGCTGTCGGAGTGTTGGCGGTTTCGCCGAAAGTCCAACCGTCAAGAGCCAATGCCGTAATTTCGTTGGTTGCCTTGGTTACGGCAAACTTCAACGTAACCCTTGTGGCATCGTCGGCGTCGGGTTTTGCCCATTCGTACTTGGTTTCGTCGGACAGTTTCAGCACAACATCGTACTCGCCTACGTCCGTGCCCCCTTCATTCGTAACCACTGTGTAGCCTTCACTTTCGGCAATTGTTGCGGTCAACTTGCTTCCGTTGTAGACTTTCGCTGCCACTGTCGGCGTCTCCAATTTTGTCTTTTCAGCGGTTGTGTCACATGCCGCAAACGCGCACAACACAAGCGAAACAACCAACATGAAAAGCAACGCCCTTAGTGTTTTTTTCATAGTTTACCTCCTGATTTTTGTTTATTTTTCGCATATTTTCCGTCAATGCGTAAAATTCTTTCTTTGTATTTATGTACCGAAAAACGTGGTACGTATGTAAAATTTACTTACAACCAAACTATTTTTCCTTGTACTGTCGCAAAAATCATTCATCGCACACAGCCTTGTAATGGCCGTGGGTTCGCTTACGCGGTTTCCTTGGCAAAGTCCGTCACTTCGAGAGTGGCGATGTCGTCATCGGTTGCGCCGTATATATACAGCGTTACTTGTTCCCCCGCCTGCAAGTCGACGTAGTTGTCCGAGAAAGTAAACTTGTAATTGTCCTTCATACGCACGATTACGCCTTTGGCAAATTGCTTTGCCGCAACGGTTACAGCGTAGCAATCGGGCAGTTTGTCCACCTTGTAAACGTAGTCGCTTACAAACTTGCACGTATGCCACATGTCGTAAGAAAACACAGTACCCTGCTTTACGCCGTCCGTGACGTACTCGGCAAACAGATAGCTGTCGGGAGCATTGTACTCGTCCGTAACGTCTACGGTATCCGCGCCGCCACCTTCCGCCGAAAGAGTTGCCGTGCGTTGCCACAGCGTTTTGCCATCCAATGTACGCATACCGTAATTTACATCGACCGTAACCGTTTGCAATCCGTCAACAAGCAATACCAATTGCAGTTGTTTTTGCTCGTTTTGTACAAATGTAACCACAACGGGGGCATAACTGCGTTTCATTTGGTAGTAGGCTTGCTTCGGTTCGCAGTAGTAGTCCACCACCGCCCACGTTGCCGACGGCCAGATGTCGCTGTACATCCAATTCATGAAACCGCCGCAAGCCGGATTGGCGCGGGCATACTCGATTTCCGCGCGCATCGATTCGGCGTGAGAGGTCATACCTTTTGCCACAAACTGTCGCAAAGTATCGCTTTTGCCGTACAGCGTGTCTGCGTACAGCAATTGACGCTCGCAAAAGGGCACTTTGAACTCCGAGTAAGGGTTTTCCATCAAACGGTCGCGCCAATACTCGTTCATCGGCCACAACTTGTCCTCAGGGAACATACGTTTGTATATTTCTATCGTACCGGGACCCATGTTGGCGCACTCCGAAACGAACATCACGCCCGAATCGCTGACTTTGTTGCGGTAATTAAGCACGCCGTCGATAAGACTTCTTTCGTAACTGCCTGCATGCGACTCGCCCGATGTCACGTCGTTGCCAACGTCGGTAAGCGAGCAGGGACTTTGGCGTGCATAAGGACGTGTGCCGTCGTAGTTGTTCACTGTACCGCGCATAATGACGTCGACAAAGTAGTCGCCCTTGGTGATTTTGTGCCAGTAAGAACCTGTCTTTTCGTTGCCTCCGCACCAATACACAAGCGACGGGTGGTTACGCAGTCGGCAAACCTGAAAGACCACTTCCTTTTGACAAGTTTCGACAAACTCGGGATCGTCCTCGGGGATGTCGGAGCAGGCAAACATAAGGTCCTGCCACACCATGATTCCTTTGCTGTCGCAAATATCGTAAAAAACATCTTTTTCGTACAGTCCGCCGCCCCACACGCGCAACATGTTGAAGTTGGCACGCGCCGCCTCATCAATCAACCTGAGGTATTTTTCCGTCTTTATACCGCCGATAAAGCACTCTGCCGGTACCCAATTGCTGCCCTTAACAAACACGTTTACGCCGTTGACTTGCAAACAATACTTCATGCGCGTCCGGTCAAACGGTTCCTGACAAAGGGCGATCTCGCGAAATGCAAACCTGCCGGCGCGTTCGTCCACCACCTTGCCGCCTCGCACAAGCTGAACCTTGTAATCGTACAACGGTTGTTTGCCGTATCCGTTGGGCCACCACAACTCGGGGTTGTCTATCGTAAAGTTTGCAAAGTTCTTTTCGCCCGTTACTTTTGTTTCAAAAACAACGCCGTTGCCTTCCGAAATCGGGCTGTCGGGGCGGGTTGCCACAACGTAACGAAGAATGTCGTTTGCGCACTCCGGGTCGCACTGCCTGATTTGTTTATCTTCGGTCATGTGCTCGCGCACCGTGTAGTTGAGATCGACAAATATGCTCAACTTTCCGCTGTTGTAAGCCCGATAGTGTACGTCACTTATGCGATTTTTGACACAGCCAATCAGTTTTACATCACCGCAAATGCCGTAACCGGGCATGTCGGGAGCCCAGTCCCAACCGAAGTGGCACTGCGCCTTGCGTACAAACAAACGCTTGATGTTAAACACACCGTAATAGCCTTTGGCGTCGATTTTGTCCATCACCTGCCCTGTAGACAACATTTTTACCGTAAGCAGGTTGCCGCTTTTTTTGACAAGATCCCTTACAGAGTAGGTGTACTTCAAAAACATGTTTTGAGTATGTCCCAGTTGTTTGCCGTTGAGGTATATGTCGGCATAGGTGTCTATTCCGTCAAATTCAAGCAAGATTTCCTGCTTGGCAAACATCTCGTCGGAAAGGTCGAAGCGTGCTTCGTAGACGAAGTCGCGATTGATTATCCAATGCAACTGCTTGTGATTCATTCCGAAGTACGGATTGGCGATTACGTTGTTGTGCCACAAGTCGAGGGTCACATCCCCGGGCACGGCGGCAGGCAACTTTTTCCCGTCGAAATCCACCGTCCATCCCTTGTTTAGTTTCAATTCTGTCATATTTTTCCTTCCTCTGTAAGACTTGCATTACAACAGTTGCGACAGATAGCCGTCGATACGGTCGGATTTTTTCCAAGCGGCATCGCGTCGTCAGGTAATGCCCGATGATAATTTTTTTTAAGTCCGGCGTCACTTCTTTTTCTCGACTGTAAGACCGACTTCAAACATTCTGCTCCAAGGCATATAACAGTCGGAAATTTTGTACCCGGTGTAAATTTCGGGGAAGTTGTCTCCGACAAATTCGTTTAATTGTTGAGCCACTATTTCGGCGACTTTGCCGCGTTGCTCGCCGACATCGAAGTAGTTGTAACCGAGTTTCGTTAGCTCGTTTGCGGTAACGCTGCTTCTGACGTGAGAGCAATAGGCAATATCCTCGTACACACGCTCGGCAGTAAAACGTCTGTGCGTAGGCGTGTTTTTGAAAAAGTTGTAAAAAACCGCCTGACAAATTACAGTACCCAACGTATTGGACGAAGTGTTCCACCCTGCGTAACCTGCGATGTTAAGCAGTCCTGCCGACTCGGAAATCATGCGGGCAATTTCCGCATCGCCTCCGTTGGCATACGCTATGTCGGCAACGGCAACGGCCTTGCCTTTTGCATGAAGTTCGGCAAGTTTTGAAACAAACCCGGGCAAGTCGCGATCGACGTACTGCTTGTCGGCAACATTGCCGACGCCGTTTGTCTTGCCGATGTACAAACTACAAAAGTCAAGCATTGGTCCGACAGGCAAATTGCAAAACAAATAAATGTCGGCGTCGTTTTCTTCGGAAACCGTGCAACCTGCGCTTTCTATCTGTGCGGTTATGCTCTTGTACACCGCCCTGTCCTCGAACAGCGGAACAACGTCCCTGCACTCCGGTCTGGGATAAACGGGACAAATCCCGGGCGAGTAACCTTTTATTTTTGTCAGCACTCTGGCAAGCAATGTCAGTCCGCCCTCGTCCGAACCGGGATAAATGTCAATATCGATATTGTTGTCGCTAAGACATTTTTTTACAATGCGTTGGTCAAGCGCAGTGTAGCCGTACGGATTGGAATCGTCCTGCAAAATAACAAACTCGTCTATTACGTTGCCGACAAGTCTAAGCACTTCGGTAAGTACCTTGATGTTTACACTACGTCTGTTAGTGTAATCTTCAATTACCGTTTGTGGTACGTTTAACAATGCTTTCTGCGACAAATACTCTTGCTTGTCTATCAAGCCGTCAAGATACTTATGTTCGTTGACGCCGTACTTGAAGATTCGCTCGCCGTATTGTTCGTAGTAGTCCGGCTCTTCGTCGGAAGAGGAGTATATCGGGCAACGCATTACAAGCGAAAAGGCAAAAATCTTCAGCCCGGGATTGTTGCGCTTGATTGTTTTGATTACTTCGACGCGCGACGAAACTTCTTCCACGTCCATATGATGCAGTCTTGACGGTACCAAGCCTCCGTACAACAACATATCTACGGCAAGTATCAGGTAGTCGGCGTCTGCGCATTGTTCGGTCAAAAACGCCGCAATTTTTTGGTAGTCTGCCGGCTTCTTTTTAAGTCCGAGTATCAATAGCGGCGGACAAATCAGATTTATTTCGTTGTTATCCTGTGCGAGAAACTGACAAAAAGTACTGTTGCACGGACGTTCGTCAAGCGGTAAATATACGATTTTTTTCATGCTTGTTCCTTTGTATTTCCTTTTCACTTTCCTGTCAGGTAGTCACTCAACATCACGTAACGGGTCGGCACGTGAAACTTGCCGCACATTGTCGGGTTTAGCGCAAACAAATGTTTTTCCATCTCGCCCCCATCGGTTTCCAGACGATAGGCATTGAAATAGATTTTGTCAAGCGGCATGTTGAGTTTCGTCTTGTCTATAGAAATATCGACAATATATCCGTTGTCGGTATGCCGTACGTCCGACCGAAAGAAGCAATCTTTTTCGTCAACGAAATCAATCTTCAACTTTGCTCCGACATCGTCGTCAAGTTCCGTTACCGTCATTTTGGCAAGCATTTTTACGTTGTTGGGATTTACTTCCAATTCGTAGTAGGTTTTTCGCGTGGGGTCAGTGCCGATAAGCACTTCCACCGCATCACCGCAAGAATGTACGTCGTTGTACTTGCAGTAAGGACAGTAGTAGTCGCTGTGCTCTGCAACAAAGTCGAAATATATGTACCGTTCGTCTTGCGACACGCATAGCGTGGTTTTGTACACGGCAGGACCGCCGTCGCGATTGTTTTTAAGTAAGTATTTCATACGTCAAAATGACTTTTATGTAATATTATGGTCGGTAGACGCCGCAAAAAGAGCGCGCGTAAATCTCCGATTACACACCATAAACACGCAAAATTTGTCTAAAACTCGGGTTCGTAATGTTGTTGATTGTTGACATAGGATATTTCCCGAATTACAATGTCGTGTATTTTAAGCATCGTGCAATACGGCGAAAAGCCGATGTGTCCCTTGTTGAGTTTAAGTATACCGTCAAGGTGTTCGGCAACAAGTTTGCCGTCAACAAGCATAAAACAATGACCGTCGATTGCGCCGAAAGTAAATTCGATTTCATCACCTGCCTTGTACTTGTAGCTGGTCTCCGACATACCGCAGAAGTCGCCCACGCCGACCTTGCAACCCTCGATGCCTGCCTTATCGTCATACCAGCCGTTAAGTCCGCACACGTAGTAGTCGCCGAGATAGTCGGTTTTGTCGTCCCACTCGGCGCAAAAAATACCGTTTACGTCGCGCGTAGCGGGCAAAATCGTACTGATTTTACAAGTCAACATCACGTTGACTCCGTCGAAGCGTTGTTTGAAAAACAACACTCCGCCCTTGTTTCCACGTTCCACACCGACAAGACAACCGTTCTCAACACTCCATTCGCCCGCCATTACTTGCCAATCGTCTTGCCAATTGTCGTCAAGCGGCTTGTCGTAGACAATTTTCGACTTGTCTACATCGATTATTTTGTTTACAAGTTTTATTTTGTTCATATTTTCTTCCTGTTAAGAAAAGGGATCAACGCCCCTCCCGACGTTTTTTTTCGATACGACGGTAGAAGCCTTCAATCTACTTCGTTAGCGTTATTTCGTTTTTGCCGACCTGTAGCGACGTCGATTTGCCGTTGTAAACAACACTGACGTTCAGTCCGTCTGTGACGAAAATTTGCATACGTATATTATTTTTTTGTCTTTTCCATTCCACTTGAACAACCTTACCGTCGTACATTGCGCTGCCGTCGGCATGACGCAACTTGCGAGGAAACACCGGTCGCAACACCACGTTCGTCGTATATTCTTTCTCGGGGAAGCCAAGCAGCACCTTGGGTAAAAATTCCGCAACCGCGCCGAACATCGGGTGCGCATGAGAACACCACTTTGTGTCAAGATACTCCCATATAGTCGTTTCACCGCGTTTTTTCAGGTATCCGAACGAGCCTTTCTTTGTTGCAGACAACAAGTCGAATGCCAAGTCTGTTTTACCGTGGGCAATCAGTTGTTCCACCAGTACGTATGTGCCGATAAACCCTGTATCGAAACGACAATCTGCCGTATATTTGTTAACAAGGTTTGTCAGCGTCCGTTCGTCACCGAGTCCCGCCGCCAGCGCAAAGGCATCTGCCCCTTGCACACCGCGGGCAAAACTGCCTGTTTTGTCATCGTAAAACGCACACGTTACGCTTTTTTGATACTTTTTACGCAATTCGGCGAAGATGTTTGCGAGTTCGGTTTGTCCCACCTCCGTCGCAAGGTACGCCGCTTTGTCAAGCATCGATACAAACAGTGTCGTGTTGACAAATTCCTGCGGAATTACCACGTCCAACGTAGCCCAGTCACCAAGGCACCAGCCGCCGTTTTCTTCACGGCAGACAAGTCCGTTGTCTGTACGTGTCGTGATGTAATCGACCCATTTTGTAATGTGAGGCAACACTTCCCTCACCAACGACTTGTCGCCGTAGTGCATGTAAAACGCATACGGAACCTGTACAATTGCGCCACCCCAGCCTACGGGACCTCCACCGCCGCCGTAAAAAGGCGCTGTGTGCTGGACGTGTCCGTTGTGTATGTTCTGACAATCACAAATGTCGAGTATCCACTTACGGTAAAACGCTTCGCTACCGAACAACGTCATTGTCGCCGAAGCGGTAATTTGTCCGTCGCCCGTATATCCGAGCCGCTCTCTGTGCGGACAGTCCGACGGAATTCCGTCATGCATGTTGATGAGTTGCGTACGTTGGTAAGCAGTATACAGCCAGTTAAGCACGGCATTGCCGCAATTAAACGTAGTGCGGCGCGACAAATCGGTGTGCACCACATCCACGCACACCACTTCGGCGTTGCCGTCCACCTCGAAATACCTGAATGCCTGTTTGCAAAACTTGGGGTACAGTTCCCTTTCCTTCCCGTCAAGTACGTATTTCATCAGTTGCAACTGTCGTTCGCCGCGATCGTTGACAATATCTCCGCCTGCGGAGTTGACATCCAACTCGCCGTCCCGTGTAATACACTCACTGTGATTTACCGTGACAACGTCGCCTTCGACGCCGCATGCGCGCAAACGCACCCAACCGCTGACGGTTTCACCCACATCGCAGATCTTCTTACTTTCCGTTTTGTTGATTAACTTCGGTGTAATTTTTCGTATGATACGTTCGGCGGGACATGTTTGCAAAGTAAAAGTGGTTTCAAAGTTACCTTCGACAGTCACATTGCCGTACTCTAGCGTTTTGCCGAGTATCCGCAAGTCCTGCGTTTCGCCGTAAAACAAGTTGTTGTCCGTAACTTCCGTTTGTCGCCAGACTTCGCTGCCGTCGGACAATACTTCGTGTCGGTTGCCCTGCTCGTCGACATAGCGCAAACTGAACCGAGCAACAAGTTTGTTGCCGAATTCCAGATGTCCTTCGGCTGTGCGTTTTGTCTGACGATACCAGCCGTTGCCTAATCGCACAGACAGTATGTTGTCGCCGCATTCGAGCAAATTCGTCACGTCATATCGACAAAAGTACACGCGATGAGTCATTTTGTCCGTAATCGGGTACAACAGATTGTTTAGCGGTCGTTCGCGGTAGTCGGAAAAAACGGGGTTAAACAAATCATCGGTTACCGCTTTGCCGTTGATTTCGGCAAGAAAGTACCCAAGCCCGGTAATATCCAGTATTGCCGAGCGCACCTTGCCAAGCGAAAATTTCTTTTCTATACACGGTGCCTGTTCCGCTTCCGTTGCGGCAATCCATTTTGCATGTTCTATCATATCGTTTAAGTCAGAGGCTTTTTGTCAAAGAAGTCGTTTTTAGTTGCCGCATCAAGAGTTTTTACCTGATTTCAAACGCAACTCCTCGTGACGCAAGGCGCGGCTTTACTTGTTCGTAAATATCGGCAACCGACTTGTTTTGTTCAATTGCCACCGCCGCGGCAATACCCGCAGCCTGTCCCGTCAGACAACAACAAGGCACTACGCGAAGCACATGCGCACCGTTGCCGTCGGCACTTACCACACGCCCCGCACACAACAAGTTGGGGAAGTCGGCGTTGTACAGACACCCGTAAGGGATGTCGAAGCGGTAGTTACAATGGGCAAAGTCGCCCGTACTGCCGATGGAATTTGCAACGGGTCGGTCAATATCCTCCTCTCGTCCGAGAAACGTTTCCGCGCCCACAATGGCGCGGATAAGCCTTATTTGAGGCAATTCCGGCAGGGCAAGTATTTCGCGCTCGTTTTTGTTTGTGTCGGCGTAGTGCGCCAGCGTCATTTGCTTGCTTCGGCAAATGTAGTCGTTTTCGACGACGGACGTTACTTCGCCGATTGTGTCCGCGCCCGGCTTAAACCACTGCCAATGGCGCAATTTCGTCATATCGCCGCTGTCGGCAAAGTCGCCTGCACGCTTGCGATTTGTGTCATGCACAACGTAAGTTTGCGTGTTGTCGTACGTCCTTGTCGGCACACCCGCGCGGTTTGCGATTGTCGCTTCGCCGGTGCAATCGATTACTACTTTGCATGGATACAGCATTCGTCCGTCGATGTTTTCCACCGTTACGCCGGCAACAATGTTGCCGACCGTTTCCGGATAGGTAGCCAATGCGTCGTACAGCAAGGTGACGCCGTTTTTGCGCAAGATGTCATCCAGTGCCAATGAAAAAAACGTCGGGGAAAAATTGGTTGAATACCTGTCGCTCAACTGTTCGTTACCGCTTGTTCCGCCCCAGATTTCCGGCAGATTGTCGTAACCGCAACCGACGGCAAGTCGTATCATCTCTTCCGCCATGCCGCTCATCATCTTTCGTCCTTCGCCGTCACACAACGGCTCGAACCAACTGATAAGCCCTATCGTTGCCAGTCCGCCGAGATTGATGTGTTTTTCAACAAGCAACACGGTTTTGTTTTCTCTTGCGGCGGCAAGCGCGGCGCAACAGCCTGCAATACCGCCACCCACGACAATAACGTCGTAACCTTGCTTTTTTGTCGAAGTAATCATCTTACACCTCTTCAAAAAGTCTGTAATCAGTCTGCCTTTTAATACTACACAAGCAGTCGATTATTAACACCGTTAACTGCATTTAACGTTACACTTTGTACAGTTTAACACGAATTACTGTCATTTACCGAACGTTACAACGCCTGTCGTTTCGTCTATGTGCCAGTAGTTGCAGGTCGTTGCAAAACTTTGCACGGCTTGCCAGGCGTCGACATCCGACTTCAACAGACTACTGCTTGCAAAACCGTGTCCGCAGCCGTTTGTGCCATTGTCCACGTAGCTTACGTATCCTTGCGGCACAACGCCGTAAATGTCGTATGCAAGTTCCTGCGAGTGTCTGCTGCCAAGTATTCCGTAGGTGCTACCGCTTGCTATTTCGGCGACAGAAGCGTCTACAAACACGTTTTCAACCGTTGCGTTTCCGCGAGCAAGTATCGTTTGTCCGCTTGTAACACCGATTTTTTTGTACTGCACGTAAATGTTGGAAATCGTTCCGTTTGTCGTGCGGGTAAGCAACGTAATACCGTTCATCGTCACGTTTGTGAAACCGATATTTTTAAGTACGGCATTCTGTTCCATTTTGCCGATAAATGTTGCGTGGTTTTTTGCCACGTTTGCCACAAGTCCGTCGATTACGTATCCGCAGCCGTCAAACGTGCCACAGAATCCGCCGTCCACTTCGTCCCAGGCGTCCTCGTCGGCATACACCATGGCGATACTTCCGCTTGTGCTTGTAATGTTGTTGCCCAGTTCAAAGTATCCGCCGTAATTGTGACTGCCTTCCGTCTTGCCGTCGTTTTCACACGCAATAGCAATCTTGCCCCATGCGGCATAGTCGTCCGCTGTCCTGATAACTTTGCTGACAAGCAGTACCGGCATATCGATTGTGTACAATGTGTACTCCGCTTGCACTACGATTTGTACCGTTTGTTTGCCGTAGGCGTAACCAAACATGGAGGCTGTAATATTGTTGCTCGAAGCACCCGTTCCGCAGACCGAAACCAACGTGTACTCGTTTGCGCCGATGATGTCGGCAATGTTTATGTCAATCACTTTGCCGCTGTTAAGCGTGCCGTCGTTGTTTATATCCAGCTCCACGCGTACGCGGCCATCCTCGGGCACGGTGATTGTTTCTTGTCTGAATTCCGGCTCTACGTAAGTTTTTACGCCGAAACCTATCTTTCCTTCATCAACGTCGATGTGCCACAGGTTGCCGTCCCAATCGGACATACCTGCAAACACTTCGCTGTTTTTCAACTCGTCAGAGCCGAAGAAAACTTTCTTTGCAAAAGACTTCCTGTAGTCATCGTTTGTAAAATCCTGGTTGCTTTCAACCGTCACCTTACCGCTTTCGACGTCCTGCAACGAATAGTTGTCGCCAAACAGGCAAATAAAGTTTTTAAGGTCGGCTTCGCGGTTGTCCGTCATCAACAAAAATTTGTTGCCGTTGCCGCTTATTTGTGTACTTGTAACGTCTACAACCAATCTGTTTACTTTAAGGTTTGCGTTGTAAAGCGTACCGCTGTAACCGTTGGGGCTTGCGCCGCTGATTTTGTTGTACTGCACATACACGTTTTGCACGGTGCCTGCGCCGGTGTGGACAAGAAACGAACCTTCGTTTGCCTCGAAACTCGCATTGACAAAACCGATATTTTTCAGCACTCCGTCACGGTGCATAACGGAAATAAACGCATTACCGTTGTTTGTACTTTTCGTAAGTCCGCTTATGACATATCCTTTGCCGTCGATTACACCGCAGAAGCCCTGGCTTCCGTCACCGTTGAAATCCGTAACGGTGCGGTCAACAAACTCCGACATGCCGCCGTTTACCGTGATGTTGTCGCCAAGCACGAAGTATCCGCCAAACAACCTGCTGTCGTTTTTGCAGGCAGCCTTGGACAGCGCGCCCATGCTCATGTAGTCTTGCTTGGACTTGACAACCAGCGTGTACAAGTCGATTTCCGCACGGTACCTTGCCTGAGTTGTTTCGCAAAGCAACGTTACGTTTTCGCCGTATTCGGATACGGGCATTTCTTCTAGCTTGTTGCGGTCAAGTGCCAGTTTGCCGTCGTTTATAGTAGAACCTACCGGATAGTTGCCGATGGTTGCAGAGGTCAATTCTCCCGCAAGTTGTCTGTCAAAAACGATGTCGGACAATCTGCCCGCTTCCACCGTTTTGTTTACAGCCGACACCGACAGTAAAGGTTTGGTCACGGATACGTCGATCACAAATCCGCCTGTCTTGTATGTGCCGCGTACTTTTGTAGTACCGCTGCCCGCCGCCACGATCTGTCCGTCGACAATGGTCGCAATCTGTTCATCGTCCGATGTGTAATCGATCGTCGCATTGTCCATCGTTTGTCCGTTTTCCGTAACTTTTACGTCAGGAGTAATTGCAGTGAGATAATCGTCTATCGCGTAAGTACTAAGCTCGACGCCGTATCCGCCGGCTGTCGGAGTTAGGTTAGTAACGTCAAACACAATGCCAGCATCTATTACCGACACGTTTACCGCCGCGCTCACCGACACGCCGGTATATTCCGCGTACACAACATACCCGGTAGTACCGTATGCCTTTGCCGTAAACAAAAATCCGTTGGTTTCGTTGTCGACGGTAACAATGCCTTCTGTCCCGCCGTCGGCAAGAGTACAACCGAATTGCGCTTTGGCGGTACAGTCGCTTCCCTTGTAAATGAGTTTAGTCAACAACAAATAGTCGTCGCCGACGGAAAGAGCTATCTCGTCCGTGCTGACGGTAAGTATCGGCGCAATGTAACTGTTGACAACCAACACGGCGCAGGTTGCCTTGCCGTTTGCCGTAGTCACTTCTATTTCGGCGGTGCCTTCGGCAACAGCCGTAACCATGCCGTTGTCGTCAACCGTTGCAACGGCTGTATTGTTGCTGTTCCATTTTTGATTACTGCTTCCGCCCTCTCGCACTGTAAGCGTTGCAGTGTCATTGATGTCCAACGTCAACACGCTGTCGCTAAGCCTTACTGTCGTTTCTTCAACGGGCGGCTTCGGCGTAGGGTCGGGCGGAACATCAGGATTTTTTTTGCAAGCGACAAGCGCAAGCGAACATATCAGACAAAAAACCAGCGCGACAAGCGCAAATCTGCGTAAATTGTTTTTCATTTCAGTCCCCATCCCTTCCACAATGACTCAAACGTTTCGTATTGGCTTTCATGGGTCAGATTGAAGTATTGCACGTCATCGTAAAACGCTTTGCGCATAGCGGCAATCTCCGTCTCGGAGAACTTTGCCGCATGGTACTTGCAAATGATGTACCTCGGAAAGAGCGTTTCCAACAATATGCGGTCGCGCAATGCCTCGTAGGTACCGTCGTTAAGAGCCTTGGTCTTTTCGATTTCTTTTAGCGCAAGCTCGCAATAGTTGTTCCAACGCTGAAGCATCTTTATCGGCCAATACTTTGCCGTGTAAGTAAACTCGTTGACTACAACCCCGTTGAAGTCGGCGTTGCCGCTGTCGCGCATGTAATCCATGTATGACGTCATTTCGTCGAAGAATTTTTTCATGTACACGCCGCCGTCGCCGTAATAGTTGTCGAAAAACGTCTTTTCAAGGTCGGCGTAGTCGTAGTTGACATTGAACCACAGTCTGCTGTTGAGGTAACTTTTGAACGCCGTGAAACTCGACGTATACGACGTTTTCCAGTTGCCCATACTTGTCATCAATCTGCCATTGTTAAGTTTGGCAAATCGGTAATTTTCCACACAGGCGCGGAAAGTGTTGCACGGAACAAAGTAGTTGTTGCTGTTGATTTCGTAATAGAAGTAGTACACGTTTCCGAACGGTTGCCAATTTTCGATTTGTTCCTTATCCACAACGTTGATGTCGTCCCAGAACGTGTAGGAGTAACGAGTTTTACTGCTGCAAATAAGCACGCCTACGTGGTCGTTGAATTTCAGACTGTCGTCGAATTTGGGCGCAAATCTCGTTGATTGGTAGGACAAAAACATTATGTTTGTTTCCTTGACGGGAGTATTGTGTTCCTCGGCGTAAGCTTTGAGTTTCGCCTGCACAATGTCGTCGATGCCGTTGATAAACGGAATTACCGCCGCGGCAATGGAACCGTACTGTTGCACCACGGCGGAGCAACTATCGCAATTGCACACGACGTCCTCATCCTGTTGACCGACGGTGACAAGGTTTCTGTCGGGATACTTTTCGAGAGTAAGATAAATTATCTGATCGGCGATCAGCTCCTGCATCTTTTTGAGTTCTTCGGGTTTGCCGTGCGCCGTGTAGCACAGTTGCGCGGCATGTACAAGGTAGTTGTCCTGGTCGTCCACGAAGTTGCAACGTTGGTTGCTGTACCAATCCTTGTTGTCGTCCTCGTACACTTTGGGCGGCAAAAACATAAATGTAGTATGGCACGGGTCTGCCGTCATGTATGGGTCACCCTGATTGAAACCCATAGAGTACGCTCTCGGCGAAGCCACCGTGTACAACGTCTGGTCGACGCGGTAGTCGAAGTCGGGACGTTCCACAATGTCCATTTCGGGCAAATACGAGCCGTCCTTGGTGTAGATGTAGGCGTCAAGGTCCAGGCAGTCGTAGCCGACAAGCACGCGCAGCAATGCAAGCGCGGCAAGGTTGTAACCGGCGTCGCCGTTTGCCGAAACAAACACGCTGTTGCCTATTGTTTGTATCTGATACCCCGTCAGACCGATATCGTCTGTCGTTTTGCGAAAGCCTGCCGCTTGTTGCAGTTTGTCACTGCCCACAACCACCAATTTGGCAGAGCTGCTCCATTCGATTTCCGTGTCGCCGTCGACAACTTCCAGTGCAACACCCGTTGCGCTGTTGATATGCGAAGAGATGAAACCCGCCGCCTTGGCAATGGCATTTTTGTGGCTGTCGGAATTGTCTGCCACAATCTTGTACTCCGATGCGCCGTCCACTACAAACGGGATACCTGTATCGGGAATATTGTCCACGCCCTTGTGCAGGCCGTTGGTTACCTTGTGTTCGGCACGTTCGTTTTCGGCAACGACGTCATTGCTATTGTCGGGCTGCTTGACGCATGCGCACAGCGAAAACAACGTAACCGCCACACACACAAAAGCAATTACTTGTAATAATCTTTTTTTCATGCGTTACACCACCTCGAAGTAAATCGTTTTCGTGCCGATGTTACCGGCTTCGTCGATTGCCGTAATAGTAAATTCGTATATGCCTTTTTGTTTACACACCACGGCTTGTTTGGTTACAAGTTGTTTCTGTCCGGTAGGGGTTGTAAGGTACATGTACACCGTCAGATTGTCCGACGAGGTAAAGTCGTCCGTCACTGTAAATTCCGGCACAAGCACCTTTTCGCCGAGGCTGACGGTACCGGGTACGGAAGAAGTAACGGTGATTGTCGGCTCGACGGAGTCGTACACGACAACTTCGTATGTCCACGTGTTCTCAAACGGAGCAACATACAAAAACAATTCTTTTTCCTTGACGGTGTAAACCGCTTTGTATGCACCGGATTGTTCGATGACAAAGTCGTATTCGACGCCGGCATCGCAACCGTTAAGTTCCACGCCGTTGACGTCCTTGACAAAACTTCCGTCGGGAGCAAATACTTGCATAAATACCGTTACATTGGGACAAATTACATCGCCGACGCTTATCGACGGCATGTGAATAATGTCCCCGAGTTTGCCGATGGAGGCAACTTCGCCGTTTATCACGATGTACGGGCGAACAAGGTCCTCATCCTGCCCCTCAAACTTGTACTTGCGAATGGACATGACGGAAAATTCGTTGCCTTGCTTGGCGTCGGTAAGTTCTACGGAGAGATAAACCTTGTCCGAAGTAAACCCGGCAAACTTGCCTCCGTTTGTCGTTTCGACGGGTACAAACGCCGCGCCGTCGTAGACGAATGCGCCGTTTTCGAATCCGAGAGAAATGTCAAACGCGTCGCCGACAAAACTGTAGTCGGTGCGGTATGATTTGTCTCCGACAAACAGCCACATCTTGCCGTTTTCCTGTCTGAACACAGCCTGTACGGCGTTGTCGGAGTTTGCCGCGTCGGTAAGGGTTACTACCGCACGTGTGTAACTGCCTGCTCCGCCGAAGCAACGGAACACGAAACTTGCCTGCTCCGCGACAACGGCATTGGCATAGGTAAAACTCATTTTGCCGTCGCTTGCAGCCGTCAGAACGTAGCCGTCGTTAGAGGACTTTTCTCCTGTGGCGTTGGTTGCCACAAAGTAATTTTCGTATTTAAGGTAACCCTCTTCGTAGATAATCACGCATGGCACGTCGCGGCTGAACAATTCCGTACCTTCGCACAGGTAAGTAACCTTGATTGTTTCGCCGTTGACCGCAATCTTTGGCACAAAACTTTCACCGCTGTCTAAAATTTCCGTCTTGCCGCCGTACTCCACCCGTACGGTGCAAGGAAGTTTGTGTACGCCGTCATTGTCGTATTTGTTGGCATACACTTGCGGAAGCGTAAATGACGCTTCGGAAACAAACATCTGCGGCAATGTAATGTCGTCCACCAACACAGGTGCCGCATTTGCCGTAACAGTTACATCGTAGCTGACGGTTTTGTTGTTTCCCACGTAGTCGACAGCCGTGTACACGACTTGCCACGTACCGGTCTTTTCGGGGCGGAAGCCGCCGTCGGTGCGCAGCGTTATATCTCCGCTTTTGGCATATACGGACAATTGTATATTTCCGTTGCCGCCGCTTGTCGTTGCCGTGGCATATGGGACGAATTCGCCTGCCTTTGCCGAAGTCACTTTGTCGGCAGGCACATCTATCGTCATTGGGTTTGCCTTTTCATTGGCATGCACCCACAGTACCTTTTGCGCCGTTATACCGCTGCCGCCGGTTGCGGTGTAAACAATTGCGTAGTAACCCGCATACTTGACGACAAACTTGCCGTCCACAAGACTTACCGACGTTTTGTTGTCGCTTGTGTAGTTGTACCACACATTGGCGGTCACGTCGACTTTGCCGCCGTACAGGTCGTAAGCCGACGCCGTAGGTACGGGATAACTCTTGCCGACAACGGCTTCGGGCATTGCGTCGTAATCGGTGTCAACGGTGATTGTCGGCTGCTCGGTCACTTCGAAGTCGCTGCTGGACAAATCCACACCGGCAACCCTGGTAATACAGAACTGCGCATGAGTAGCCGTGTAATTTTCCGCCGTAATCGACAGTTTAACGTAGCCGCTCTTAAATCCGCTCCACACCGACTCGTAGTAGCGGGAGTCGTCAAGGTCGGTGATAATCTTTTTGAAATTCGTGCTGTCTACGCGCACCTTGTCTTTGTCGGGATTGGGATCATTGTAGTTTTTGTCGACGGGCACGATGAAGTTAGTCGCGTGCCAGATTTGTTGCGTCGTCGGGTCGTAACTGAAACGGAACGGATAGTCGTCGTTGTAAATATCATAGGTGTACTTCGCCGAACCGACGATTGTATTTTGTCCGCGCAAGGGCATGTTGATCCACTGTCCCATGCCGTCGTTTTTGTGCACTTCCGTGATGTCGTCAAGCGTGCCGGGCTTGTAGTTTTCCAATCCTACGGGCTTTTGTCCGTTACCGCAAGCCGCCGCAAAGGCAACACCCTTGTCGTCTTGCGAAGTACGCTCGTTGACAATAATTCTGATGTAAACGTCGGGATTTTCGAAGTCTGTCAGCGTGACGATAAAACGCGTAAATGCGCCGGAACCTACCGTCTGATTGATGACGAAACCTTCCACAAAGTAGTTGTCCGCAGTAAGATTACTTACCGCAATGGCTTGGTTTATCGTAAAAGTATCCTTTTGCGCAAGGGACACAACCACACCTTTGCCGTCCTTGTTACGCACATTGTCGGGCGTTTTGTAGACGGCGGAAGAATTTTTGTCTTTTACCGAATAGGTTGCGCAGTCGACGGAAAATTTGTGCGGCTCGCAGTAAACCTTGCCGTCCGCCTTTGCCGTGTAGGTAAGTTTGTACTCGCCGCTGAGTCCCAACCTGACTTCGTCGGCATAGGACGAAGTGCCGTCGGGGAACACCAACGTGTGTGACACCTCGGCCTGCACGCCGTCAAGTTGTCTGTCGGGTATGACAAAGGTTTGTCCGTACGAATATTTGTCGGCAACCGTTTCGCCCGTCCACTTGTATTTGGGAGCAAGCTCTCCTGCCACGGCAGGCAGTATCGCCGCGACGGCGCAAAACAGCAACAGCGACACAAGCGCAAGTACGATCGTCTTGTTTTTTGTTGTAGTGATTTTCATGTTATCTCCAAAATAATTGCCACGGTTTGTCGTGGCAGAAGTAGCATGCGGAACTTGGACTCCGCTGCAAACTGTTACCTGACTGCGCCGATATCAGCCCTTTACGCCGCCGACGGTCAGGTTGCCCATCAACTTTTTGTTTGCAAAGATAAAGATTACTATTACAGGTGCCAGCACCACGGTTGCCGCAGACATAATCATCGGCACATAAGCGTTGGACTGCGTAATGAGATACAAGCCGTATGAAAGCACGGGCATAGACTTCAAAAACAGTAACGGCGTTTGGTAGTCGTTCCAGTAAGTAATGAAGTTGAGCAGGAATATTGTCAGAAATACGTTTTTGGCAAGGGGCAACGCTATGCGGAACATCAATGACAAGTCGCCCGCGCCGTCGATTCTTGCCGCCTCGAAGAAGGAGTCGGGCAATGCGGCAAAGGTTTCGTAAAATACCAGGAAATACAGCCCCAGGAAAGACGCACTCTGCAACCACATACCCCAGACCGTGTTGTAGATACCCAGTGATTGCGCCACTTTTATTTGAGAAGGAAGCGAGCCGACAATGGGCACCGTCATTGTAACAAGTACTATTGCGTACACAATTTTGGACAAGCGGTACTTGTATCTGGCGCAACAGTACGCCGTTATGCATGTTACCGCCGTATTAAACAGCGCGCACCCTACCGAATACAGAATCGAGTTGAACAGCATTTGCGGAAACATGGCGTACAACGGTTGTCCCTTGATACCTCCGACCTGTATCTTGTACAGTTTGATTGCCTCGGCAAAATTGTTGACTATCTTTTCGGGCAGTCCCACGGGATTGGTCTGAAAGTCACGCGGCGCCTTGAATGCCGAAATCATCGCCCACACCAGCAAACCGACAAGTGTCAGCGAGTAGATTGCCAACAAAACAAACAGAATAATGAAAAACGGACTTGTTTTACTGCGCTTGGCAGCGGATTTTTGCATCATTGTCAATCCTCCTTCGGTCCGTATCTGTGGAGCAAATACCTTACGCCGAAGGTAAGAGGTATCGCTATTGCGCTGAAAATAAGTCCCAACGCCGACAAGGAGCACAATGCCTGTTTGTCGTTGTAGGTTGTCGCTTCGCTTGTCTTGCGGAAGAAATAGTACCCGAAGGTGTCAAGGTCCGCAGGAGGCGCCCAACCGTAGAAAGAAAACAGAAACATCTGATTCATAAATATGCTTGCAACGCCCGTCACCAGAAACACGCTGATTGTAGAGAACGTCATAGGCAACACGATATGCCAGAACTCCTGAAACTGCGTTGCGCCGTCGATTTTTGCCGCCTCGATGAGCGACGGCTCGATGGAATCCATCTTGTTGGTGTACACCAGTACCGACGTGCCGAACGATACGAATATGTCGTAAAAAATGATGACGGCAAGTCGGGTTTCATTGTTGGAAAACAACCCTTGCGGAGTTTCCTTCAGGTTGAACAACCCGGCAATAATCTCCGGAAAGGCATTGTCGGCAAAGTAGCGATAGATTGTAACCAACACAATGGCGGGAATGATGGACGGCAAAAACATCAGCACTCGAAACATGCTTGACATTGTGCGCTTTTTGTACACGTAGTAAGCAAACATCAGTCCCGTTGTCAGGCCGACAACAAGGTGAATCACGTAGCCAAGCAGCGATACACGCAACATATTAAGCGCAGGACCCGTGGTAAGAAACTTGAATTGATCGGCAAAATTGGCAAACGTCAATGTGATTTCGCCTGTTACGGGATCCACGTTCTGAAACGCCATTGCAATAGAGTTTGCGTTGACATATACGTAGAACACACAGAAGTGCAACACGGGAAACGCCATCAGTAATGCGTACACCCATTTGTTACCCGTCCGTCCTACCTTGTTTTTGGATTTGTTTAGCATAGTTTTATCCTTTGTCCGTACGGATTGTTATTTCCAGGTTCCTTTCCACATGGCAAACATGTTTTCAAAGTAGTTTTTGGCGTTTGCCTCGTCGGGTATTGAATGGAATGCTTGTACCGGTGTGTAATCCAGCGACGTGACGTCGTAATGCGCCGAGTAAGGATTCCTGATTTTTGTGAAATAGGTCAAAAACTTGGCATTGGAACCCTCAAGAATTACCGTATCGGACTTGCCGCTCTTTTTGTATTGGAACAGCGATTTGCCGTAAGGCGTCAGTTCTGCCAGGTCGTCGTCGGTCATCGTGTAACTAAGTGCCTTGATAGTATTTGTAATCTTTGTAAACTTTACCATCTGATCGTTGGTATGCACAAATTGAATAAAGTCCGCCGCAATTGCCACTTTGTCTGCCGCGGTGTTTGCGCTGACAAATGAGTAGGCGAAGTCGAAGTCGATGTTGCAGGCGTTTTTGCCGACTTGTTCCGCAGTTGCCTTGGGCAGCGGCATGTACTTAAAGTTGCGCTCGTACTTTGTACCGTATTGCTTGGTATCTTCAAACGTGTCGCTTGCCTCGCTCTGCCACCAGTCGCCGTCCACAATCATTGCCGGGATCATTCTGTTTTTGCCGTCTTTGCCCGCGTAGATGAAGTCATCCTGTGCGTCGCGTTGGCTGTAAGTACCGAAAGCCGTTTTTTCGTTGTAGTACTTGTTTGTCTTCATCAGCTTTTCGATAAAGCTCAATCCGTAATAAATGCCCGCCTGACGGAACACGTCGTAACCGTTTTTGTCGGTTATGGTCGTTGCAGCGTCGTCAAGCACGACTTTGCCGTTGTTGTCGATACTGATTTTACCGTTATTGTCAACTGCGACGAGTTTCTCACTGCCGCTGAAATTGATACGACGAGAGATATTTTCTGCGCCTTCGTAGTCGGCAACAAGCGTCTGGAGCAATCCTTCCAGGTGCTGCGCGGCGTAAGTGCCGGGCCAACTGACGGGAGTGTAGTCCTGGTAAGCGGCAATTTTGTCGCACAACTTAAAAAATTGTTCGTAGGTTTGCGGCAAACCGTCGTCATAGTCGCCGACATTGCCGTTGGGACCGGGGCCTTTGACCTTGTCTTTGACGCGCTGTTCGCAAATCATCTCACCCGCGGCGTTGAAGTACCAATTGTTTTCGTCAAACAGGTCGGCGTTGTAGATAAGACCATAACTGCCGGAATAACCCGGTACGGCGTAATACTTACCGTCAATCTTCAAGCCGTCTTTTTGTTGAGCAGTCATCTTGCTTTCGATGGAAACACCCTTTTCGTAGGGATTTTCTCCCGTAATGTAACTTGTGATGTCGGTAAACAGTTTTTCGGTGTAGTAACTGTAATACGGCACGCCTTCAAGGAAAAACACTTCGTTGATTTTGTCTCCGCGGATTTCCGAAACAGACAGGTTGCTTTGACGGTATTGCGGAATGATTTGTATACCTTTCTTGCCTTCTTCGAATACGCGATCCTTGTTAAGTTCCTCGTACTCTTTTTTTGACTGCTTAAACCAGTCGGTGCCGAAACCCCACTTTGCCACGTATACATACAGTTGCGTTTTTGTGTTGTCGATTTCTTCTCCGTTGTCGGGATCGACAACAGGCTGGCATGCTACAAGCGCAGCAAATACCAACAGCAAAACCATTGCCAACGAAAAGAATCTGATTTTTTTCATACTTGTTCACTCCTTAATTTTGCTTATTGAACAGGCAACTTCGTTGTCGCCTTGTTGTAAAGGGATTTCTCCCTCGGGTAGCCTTATTTTGCCGACAAAACCGACGTTGCGCACTGTCAGCGTGCCTTTTGTGCCGTTGCGTCGCCATGCGACGGTTATGCGCTTGTCGCCGTTTGCGTAGGATGTTTCCGCACAAGTGATAAGTTGCGTTTGCGGCATCGTTACCAGTACTTCGTTTGCCCGGCAGACGTCAAGTCCGCCGATAACTCTGCAAAACCAACCCACTACACTTCCCCAGAAGTGATGATTGAGCGAATCGAGCTTTTGCCCGTTGCTGCGCCACATCGCGCCGTCATCGCGCAGTTTGTAGAAAGCCTCCCACAGCGTGGTTGCACCGTTGGCAAGCATGTATCCGTAGGACGGGTAGTCGGGGCCGACAATCGACCTGACGGCAATGTCGGTGTCACCGAACATTGTCAATGCGTCAAACAGATGTTTTGCGCCGATAACCCCCACCTTAAAGCGACAGTTACGCGCCTTTAACAGTCCCAGCAGGTCGGTATGCGCCCGCGCCTGTTCGTCGTCGGTCAATGCGCCGCTTGTAATTGCCATGGCAAGCGCGGTTTGCGTCTGCACGGTAATACGTCCGTTTTTTACGTAGTTTTTGCGGAAGTTTTGCAAAAAGGTTTCCTTTACCGCACTGACCTTTGCAGTTTGTTGCGTTACTTCGCCGCTCAGACCGCCAAGCATGTACAGCGTTTTGTTTGCCATATCCAGCAGCGTAAGCGCGTTTGTGTACTGCACCGGCGTGGAATAATCCTGACATTGCTCGGTCTCCGCCTCGCACCAATCGCCCAGTCCGAAGTCTACAAGACCGTCGGCGTTTGTAACGGCGGAAATAAAATCAAAGTATCGCATTATCGTCGGCAAAGCCTGTCTTACGGAATCCGTATCGCCGCAAAAACGGTACAATTGATAGGGAACTTCCGTAATAACGCAGTCCCAGGCAGGTCCGTTGCCCCACTTGAATCCCCAACCGTAGGTGGGGACTATGCCCGGCATCATACCGTCAAAGCGTTGCGCCTTGCAAACGTTTACAAGCCATTCGGCAAGCGTTTTGCCGCAGTCGAAGTTGTACAGAAACTGCTCGGCAGACAGCGCCGCGTCGGCGGTCCAGCCGTTCTTTTCCCTCTGAGGACAGTCCGTAGGTATGTAAAACAGGTTGGACAAATCACTGCGCAAAGTAATGTCGTATATGCGGTTGAGCGAAGGGTCGCTGCAACGAAAACTCGCACGTTGTCGGACGTCGCTATGCAACACCACGTACTGCAATGCGTCGACGGTGGCTTGTTCGGACGTCAGACCCGTCACATAAACGTAGCGGAAACCGTGGTAAGTAAAAGACGGAGTCCACGTTTGCCAACCGTCTACGCAAATATATTCGTCGTGTTGGACATAACACCACTTGTAGTCGTCGCAGACAAAATCGCACACAATATTGTCTTTGTTGAGTTTGCCGTCGATTACCACTTCGCCGAAGTCAAGAGTTATCTTTTGTCCGCTCTCGCCGTTTACTCGCAAGCAAACCACGCCGGCATTGTTCTCTCCGAAGTCGTAGATGTATCCGTCGCCCGACGGAATTACGCTTACAGCGAAAAACCGACGTTGTTCCCGTATCGGTTCGGCGTTGCATTTGCGAAGTTCCCCTCGCGGAGTTTCCGCAACAACAGGCTTGTTGCAACCGGGCAGCGGTTTGTCCGAAGGCGCAAAAAGTTCGGCACGATACAAACGCGCGTCGTAGCGTTCGCCCGCGCGTATGTCGTCAAACGTGATTGCCGAGTCGTACACTTCAAATGACGTATCGGTTTGCAGCGTCTGCTTGCCGTTGTATGTCAACGTAAGCGCAAAACACGGAGTGCGGCGAAACGGCGACGACTCGAATTGCCAGATGTCGAAGTCGATCGCGTTTGCAAAGCCGTTGCCCAGCACCACGCATACCACGTTGTCGGCGTCGGCAACCAACAGATGAGAGACGTCATACTCGTCGTAGTAAACGGTATCGTTGTAGTTGCTTATGTACGGCGCAAGGTAACCTTTGGTAATCTCCGCGCCGTTAACAAACAGCCGATAGAAGCCCACGCACGCGATACGTAACAATGCTTGTTTCGGCACATCGTCACATCGGAACTGTTTGCGAAACAAAGGCGCGTTGACGTGTTTTTGCCGAGTGCCGAACTCCCTGCTTGCGGCAATATATTGATTGTTGATTTGTAAAAGTTGCGTTTTCATAGTCAAATACGGCACAAAAAATCGTCACGAAAAACGACATTGTCGCACTTACGACATATACTGCACCGTTTCTCGAAAACATTATACCATTTACCGCTGCGCCATTCAATATTGTTTCGTCCTATATTCATATGGTTTTGTCACTTTTTTTTGTTAAAATCAGTTGACTTCGCAAGTTTTTGATAGCATAATTGTAATGTAGCGACACCACCGAAACGGTTTGTTTACACTTGGAAAACCATGATAAAAAAATATTTTATAGAAAACATAAAAGCTCTTTTGCGCAACAAAAACAACGTAACGGCGCAGTTCTGGATCAACACAACCGACTTTCGCGCCATGCACAGTCACGAAGACTATTGGGAGTTTACCGTTGTAATGGACGGCACAATCTGCAACCATCTCAACGGCAAAACATTTGTCTGCACTCCCGGAACGCTGTTTTACTGCACGACAAAGGATGTACACAACCTGACAAGCGACGACGAAAACGTTCGCTACGTCAACTTTACCGTTGCGCAGCCCACCGTGTTGCAGTTGCTCGCGCCTCTGTCGGCACGTACCGTAGACAAGTTGTACCGCAACGACCGGGTATATGCTTTGCCTACGGGAATGTTTTCGGCAATAGACGGCATCTTGCACACCGCGAACCTTATTCCGCCGGAGCAATACGAGAAATCCAACGACATAATCGTATCGCAAATAATGGATTTTTTGCAGTTCATTGTCATCAGATTACGATCCGAGGACAATCCAAATGAGCCCGCATGGATACAAACTCTCAACGAAATGAAACACAGTGAGGACTTTTTTACCTATACGGTGGATGACCTTTGCCGCAAACTGAACTACTCTCGCATGCAACTGAGCCGTCTGTTTAAGTTACACTTCGGCACCACGCCGCATGACTACCTGCTTGCAAACAGATTACTGTATGCACAAAACTTACTTGCCAACACCGACCTTAACACCATAGAGATTGCGCACGCCGTGGGTTACTCCAACCTGGCGCAGTTCAACATAGTGTTCAAGAACAAATTCGGAGTAACCCCGGGGCAATACAGAAAGTAGCGCCAGTCTGCAACAAACGGAACACATATTTTCCAAAGCAACACGTCTGCCACATGCGTTTTACACAAATTGTTAAAAAATTTTAATTACGTATGTGTTTTTTTTTTACAAACTACAAAAAAAAGACTTTCAAGTCTGCTCGCAGATTGAGCAACCGAAAGTCTTTTTTTGTTATTGATTTTGCCAACAAACGTTTGATACGGCGACGAAATAAGCGGCTAAGACGGCATGCGACGATGCTTGTCACGTGCGCCACACGCCGCAGTCGACAAGGTCGGGGTAATTTTGTGCATTGATATACTTGTCTAACGCCGAGCACACATACAAAAACCACGCCAATATACCGACGGGCAATATCAGTACGAATACTACTTTTGCCACATATCTGCCGACGAACGACGGAAACGAATCGAACCACACATACGCAGTAGCAACCAATGCCGCAACTATCGACAACGGAACCGTTTTGAAATACACCAGCGCCGAATTGACAAAAATGCTTGTAAACTTGTGTTTGTACACTGCAATTTGCACAAGCGCATGCAGAGCAACAGGCAAAATAATCAGGATAAAAATACACAGCGGCACGAAACTTACAAAGCCTATGTCGAATTGAACAACCGCAAGGTTTGCCGCGTTAAGTACGCCAAGCAGGGCAAAAACAATCAGATATGCTCCGACATTTTGTTTTACCCCCACGGCAAAGTCCTGCCAAAAAGGCGTAGGTTGCGACCATGCCAATTGTCTAATTTGTCGCATCACACCCGCTACCCCGACTGAAAACACAAGATAACTTACAATATTGAATACGGGCACTGCAAGATTTATAATATATATCGTGTTTTTGTACTGCTCTTCGGTTATTTTGCCTACTTCAAGATGCTGACTAAGCGTAAGGACAGACAAATCGGCAAACAACCTCACCGCAAAAAACGGCAAAGAAAATGCCAACAGCACCAAGCCGCACAACAACAACTTCCACCAGTGCGTATGCATGCGGTCCTCGAATACCTCCCACCTGTTGTGTGGCAAACCGTATTTTTCACTTTCATTGTTTTGTTTGTTTTTCATAGGAATCATGACACTACTCTCTGAGCGGTGATATACCAACACATTGGTAACAATAGAGACTCTGAAACTTTTTACGGCAATTAGTATACCAAACTTTTGTCGTTATTTCAAGTTAATTCAAGAAATACAATATAGTAATTCTTTTCTACCGCATGATTTCCGTAGTGCTTTTGAAACTTGCACACGGGATTGCGCAACATACTGCGCATTGTAATAAGGTCCGCGCCGATGTGACCGTAGTCGGTCGCGCCGTGGTTTGCGCTCCGATTGTTCATGAGGCGTTCGCAATTATCTGCCGGACCTTAGGCAAACACAACCTTGTATGCACTTACTTCCAAAAAGCCACTACATTTGCAACAAAACTGAAATCTCTATTCGCATTGCCGAATGTCGGGAATTTTTTGTACCGTATGAAAATTTTGGTGACATTTACCTGCCACATTACAATGCTTCTTTTATCGCTTGTTCAAACAGGGCATAGCCATGCTCGTTGGGGTGAATTCTGTCGGAGTGGAAGCAATCCTGTTTACTTGCAACAATCTTGCCGTTCCAATCGATAAGTTTTACGCCAAGCGTCGACGCAGTAGACGCGGTCATATTATTGAAGTCACACTCTTGTTTGTACATCTCGGGATACTTCGGAGAATGTACCACTTGCACTAAGTATATTTCGGGCGAGCCGAAGCACTTGCGCAGCTTTTCCACCATTTCTGTATAATTTTTGTACACAGTGGCAGGTTCCATGTTGCTGTGAATGTCGTTGTATCCCAAATTCAGCACTATTTTCTTCGGAGAAGCCATGCCCGAGGCGCCGTCAATCCAGTTCAACCAATCACTGAACTTGCTTCCGCCCACACCGATATTTACATATCCTTGCGGAAACACCTTGCCGAACAAATTTACTCCGGCATAGTCGGCAACGTTGCCAAGTTCAAAATAACTGTCACCGACAAACAATACGTCGGCTTGTTTATCTCGCCAGGGCGCAACACATTCACGCACCCAATCGGCAGCGAGATCTCCGGGCTCGGCGGCCAGCTCCATATCGCGTGTGTAGTCGTTCAGCAATGTAGCGTAGTCAAACTCGCCCTGCCACTCGCCGATCTTGTCAAAACCGCTGAAAAATCCTTTTATAAAGTACTGCGGTTCACCGTTTTCGTCTACAAAGTACATTACTCCGTTGCCGTAAATCCAGTCTGTTTTGCGGTAATCGAACGCACCCACATACTTACTGTGACGCAGGCCGCTGTGGATACTTTTTCTGCCCAGGGTAGAACGGCAAAAGTCTTGTTGACCATTGCCGATTTTGTTAAACTTTTCGCCGTCGTAGTACAATTCGCCCACGTAAACAGAGCCCTCGGCATACTTTACCGCGCCGAAACCATGACACGGCACACCCTTTACAAACACGCCTTCGTCAGGCACAAAGTACCATGCTCCGGGACGGTTAGTCTTGTATTCGTCAAAAATAATGTAATTATTGTGTTTATTACTCATAATCTTTTCAAAAAAAATTTTGTTGTATTTGCGTTCTGTTCCTCGGCAAAAAGTCCCTCGGCTCGAACGGCACATAATGCTTTTGCGCCACCAAACAAATCAGGTGGCGTAAAAATATGTTTCAAATTATGTTTCCGACAATTAAACGTCAACGTTAAGTTTCCGTGCAGAAACGCTGTTTGCTTTTACTTATTCAGTACAAATTCCACAGTCTGTTCGTCGTTGACGTCGGCAACAAACTCTAACGTCAGCAAGCGGCTGTCGGGGGCATGGTTGCTGTCGGACAGCGGGAATTCACTCTTCTTGCGGCTGCGAAGCATTGCCTTGACCGGTGCACCGTTGACAAGCACTTCCTTTACGTCGGCACAGTCGCCAAGCAAGTGATACCTGACCTTGATTTTGCGTGACTTGCAGGCGTACTTACCCTTAAACTTTCCTTCGACGGGGCTTATGGTCAGCACTATCTTGTTTCCGTCCGACTGCAAGGCATAACTTGTCGTGCGGTACTCACCCGCTTTGTAAGCCGTAGTGTTGCGGTCGTCCTCGTACACAAAGCCGCTGTCGGAGGCATTTTTGCTCGGGAATACGTCCACGGTCAGCTTATCCCACTTCTGCACCTTTGTATTGCGTGCGTTGCGCGCCGTGAATATTACACCTCCCATACGGACAAACACCGGCAGTTGCTTTACATCATCGACCTTGACACGAATCGTCTTTTTTCCGTCATACGTTTTCCCCGTAAACAGGTTCATCCAACGGCCTTCGGGCAGATATACGGGTTTATTATCCCCATCGGATTGCTCGGTGTAGTGCAAGGCGCACGCCGCCTCGCCTCCACCCTGAAAGTACTCTATCCGCACTTTGTACATTGTGTTTGCCGTCAGTTTGCACACATCGCTCTTTATTGCCCCATGACACGCCCAATCGTCAAAGCACAGTTTACCGTCAATCCACACGCGCACACCGTCATCTGCCTCAACAATCAGGGCAATGTCTTTCTTGGGGCAAAGGGTAGTTTCCCACCTTGCCGAGTAGTCATACACGGGGACGCCCGATTCGGGTGAAGTATGGTTGCAATACATATTGACAGCGGCGTACCGCGCCTTGGCGATGGGTTCTCCTTTGAGCTCTCTGCCGTTGTAATAGGTAACGTCAACTGGTGTAGCGTAGAAACTTTGCGGCACATTGTTCAACGCGCCGCCAAACACGGGAGCGACAAGAAGATCAGAACCGATCATATATTGCGTTTTGCAAGCAAGTGCCTTCTTGTCATTGGGGTAGTTCCAGCCAAGTCCGCGACAAATCGGACTACCGTCACGATAGGACTTGTATGCTTCGGTGTACAACAGCGGCAACAGACGGTAACGCAGGTTGATGTAATCGCGCACGATATCTTCCACCGCTTTGTCGTCGTATGCCCATGGCTCACGGAAACGTTTTACGCAGATGGTGCAGTGAGGACGAAGCACGGTAGACAGTGCGCCGAACTTCATCCAACGCAGGTAAGTGTCCTTGTCAGGATTGCCGTTGTTACCACCACAATCTGGATGTACGTAAGGCAAGCAATTGTCGCCACACCTTATCATGTCTGTGACCTCTTCCAAGATGTCCTGATCGGACGTTCCTATGTCGCCTGTCCACTGTATGGAATAGCGGTGACTTGCGCTGTTGCCGATACCGACGTACAAACCGTTGTTTATGTTGTCGACGTTTGCCATTATGTCCGCGCGACGGTAGACAACATCGTTTTTGGCCTGACGTTGCCGAACATACCTGGTAACGTCACTGAAAATGTGCATACCCCACGTTTCGGGAGCAATACCCTTTACGGGCGAAACAAGTTTGGTGTGCCAGTTGCGGTCGTACCACCAAGTGTCGAGGCCGTTTTCCAGGTGCTCGGCAAGGTGCAGGGCACGATACTCCACTTCCTTGGGATCAATGCAGCTTGTACAACCTTGTTGCGGTTCCGGATGGTCGTTAAACATCACGTCAACGCCATGCTCGTGCGCAAAACGGAAGTAGCCCGACATGTTCGGGAACAACACCTCATCTACCTCGTATCCGATACCGCGATCACTTGCCTTGCGCCAGTCTGTGTCGATAACAATGTTATCTAACGGTATATCGTGCGCCTCGTAATCGAGTATCATTTGTTCGGCTTGCTGTTGATTGTACTTATAGTAGCGGCTGTTCCAACTGCCAAGCGTAGCAAGGCGAACAAGTTCGGGACGCCCTGTCAACTCTACATACAACCTACGCAGCTTTGCCGCATTGCCACGACACACAAGCAAGTACACGTCGCAAGCGTTGTCGTCGATAACATAGCCGTTGTTATTTTGTCCGTTGGGTCGGTAACCTCCGTCGGGCAACACCACGCGCGGGTTGTCGGCAACAGGAAACACTTCGGGAGTTTTGTCAAGCGCGGGAAGTTCGCCGCTGTTACGCAGAAATTTGTATACGTATGCGATTTTTCCGCCAACAAACACCTTAACGCCGACAAGACTTTTGGCGTCGGTCGGCACAAATACCATCACATCGCTACATTCCACATATGTACCGTCGGACTTGGTAACGACATTGACATTCACACCGTCAAATGCGCTTTTGTTTGCGACAAGTAATGTATCCTTGTCGCAAAAAACACCTTTTTTCCCGACTTCAAGACGAACGACATCTTGGCTTAAAAACTGTATTCTGATATTGTTTTGAATATATTGTTTCATTGTTTTCTACGTTTGTTTTTCTGTTTGTCAAACCTTTGTTTTTTGTAGCATCTTACACTGGCACAAAAGCAATGTCGAAAGAACCGTTTCAAAACAATTTTGCTGCATTATCCGTCATGTATGCAAAATCAGTGTATGAGCACATTTTTTCCGCATTCAAGGCGGGAAGTTTCCGCGGCAATGCCCATCAGGTGGCTTTCTATCGACGAAGCCAGACCTGTAGTTTGCGACCGCTTGCCCGTAATCATGTCGTACAGGTCGGCAATAAGCATGCTGTCGCCGCCACCGTGCGACATTCCTGCTTCCGTCAGATCGCCGAGGTTTATAACCTGCGTTTTTTCGCCGAACGGGGTAAGCAGAATATGTTCCTTTTCTTCGTCCAATACAAGCTCGCCGTTTGTGCCGAAGAACTTGTAAATACGGCCGCCACACTTAGTAAAAGCCATCATGGTAAGGTTTGCCGTAACGCCGTTGTCGAACAGAATGTTTGTCGTTTGATGAGATACAACGTCGTTGTCACAACGGAACACGCACCTGCCGTAAGGACTTCCGGCAGAAAGTGCATGTTGCAATTTGTCCACCGACAGCGGAGTGTCGGTAACCACCACGTTTTGCGGCCAGATGTCGGAAGGACAACCCTGCGCCACGTAATTGTCGATGTAGATACGTTTTGCACTGTACGGACAACTGTCCTTGTATTTGCAATCCATGCAACGTTCCGCACTGCCTTCGGGGGCGCACTCTTTTTTGAAGTAAGTCAGCTCCCCTATCGAGGAAACGCTCGTTGCCTTGCTTGCGGCGTAGTATTGCAACAAATCCAGGTCGTGACAACATTTGGCAAGTATCATTGGCGTCGTATCTTCGGCGCGTCGCCAGTTACCGCGAACATACGAGTGCGCCATATGCCAATATGCCACTTGTTCTAATGCTTGTATGTTTACCAGCGTTCCTATTGCGCCTTCGTCCAACAACTCCTTAACCTTGACAAAGCCTTTTGCGTAGCGCAACACGTGACAAACAACAACCTTGTTGCCGTACTTCTGCTGTGCGGCAAGCAAGTTTTCGCACTCCTGCTTGTTGTCCGTAATGGGTTTTTCCAGCAATATATCGTAACCAAGTGCCATTGCGTGCATTGTGTTGTCGTAGTGCTGTTTATCCAGCGTTGCAATCACCAGCACGTCGCTACGACGTTCGGCGAAAAACTCGGCATCGTTTGTAAAGCAGTTTTGTTGTTCTACGCCTAATTCCTTAGCAGCAAGAGCCAATACGTCGGCGTCAGTGTCGCACAAAGCCACTATCCTGAACTTAGCCGACAATTGATGCATCAACCTGCCATAGGTACGAAATCCTCTGCTGCCGCATCCCAAAATACTTACGGTAAGCACCTTGTTTGTTTGTTCCATAAAACACTCTCCTTGCGTTTCTACGGCAACTACACCTGCTGCGCAGATGTTTCTCTGATAGTACAAAAACCTCTTGAAACGCAAAGAGGTTTTCGCAAAGCATTTTCCGCACGTGTTTGTCCGTGACAAGCCCGGAACGGCAAGCAATATTGTCAATGTCCCTTTCAGTCAATCGTAATATTGTCCGCTTCGATTTGTCATGCAAATCACTGTACGTATCGTTTTTCAGGGTTTATTCCTTGCTACCGCCAAAGCTGATACCTTCGATGAAGTAGCGTTGGCAGAACAGGAACACCACTATAAGCGGCAACATCGACATCAATGTAGTTGCGCAGCGGAAAGCGTAGTCGCCGTCTCCGGTTGCTGCATATTCGATAAGTTTTTGTATTGAAATTTGCAAATTCCACAGTGTTTGCTCGTTTTGCAAATACAGCAATGCGCCTGTGTAGTTGTTGTATCCGCCTACAAATCCGAAGATAAACTGTGCTACCAGTGCTGGCTTTGCAAGGGGAATAATGATATTTCGGAATATCTGCCAGAAGCCCATGCCGTCGATTTTTGCAGCTTCGACAGTCTCACTGCCTATGCCGTCAATGTAGGGGCGCAGGAAGAACACCGTGCCTGCGTTGGCAAACATCCCGGGTAACATGATGGGGAGTATTACTTTCCAGCCTTCTGTCCAACCAAGATTCTGGTAAAACATGTAACTTACAAATGCAAATGCTCCAAGCGGTACAAACATCAACGCAATGGTAAACATAAACAAATGGTTTTTAAGCGGGAAATTCCACTTGCTGTAACAATATGCCACAAGCAGAGATTGCAACAATCCCGACACCAGCGGGATAAGCGTCATCCACAGCATGTTCAAAAAGCCGCGGATTATCGTCGGAAATCCGTCCGTCTGTGCCGCAAATTGGTCGTCGAGAAACAAAGTACGGTAACCTTCCAACGAAAAATGTTTGGGCCACCAGACGTAACTGCTCGCCCCGGCGTAGTCGATATCGGGCGTGAATGACGTTACTATAATTACGGCAAACGGAGCCATAATCCACAATGCGTACAGTATAAGCACGGCATACGTAATCACTCGACCCACCTTGACGGGCTTTTTGCGCTTAGGAAGTGCGCACACGCTTATATCGTTCATGTTACACACCCTCCTCGGCAGTTGCCTTGTTGCGCGCGCGGATAAAGAAGAATGACACTCCGAACGTTACGAAGAACAAAATCCAACTCATAACGGCGGCGTATTCCATTTCGCTTTGCTCCACGCCCTTGATGTAAATGTAGTAGTTTACCGTCAACGCAATGTTGTCCGGTCCCGCTACACCCGTCCACTGCAAAGGCGCAAGGATCAGCACCTGCTCAAACAATCCCAGACCCTGGGTAATACTTGCCAGCACCAAAAACAAAGTTACGGGCTTGATACCGGGCAAGGTTACGTTCCAGAACTTGTGCCAACCGTTGGCACCGTCCACGCTTGCCGCCTCGTACAACGACGGATTGACATTACGCAATGCCGCCTTGTACATAACTATACCATATGCGGGTGCCTGCCACACAATGGTAATATATACGGCTATCATAAGCAAGTAGGGCTTTTCGATGTTGTCAAGCCAGTTGATATGCTGACCGAGTATTGCGTTGATTACGCCCAGGTCGGTGTCGAAGATCCACTTCCACATGATGGATACCGCAACACCGCTACAAATGTACGGAATAAAAAACAGTACCTGGAACGCGGTTTCGCCCTTGATCTTCTGATTGAGCAACACCGCGATAACCAACGCAATTACCAACGTCAGAAACGGTGCGGTACCCAAAATAAGGGTATTGCGCCACGCAAGCCAGAACTTGTCGTCGTTAAAGACGTTTTTGAAGTTTTCAAAGTTGTTCCAACGCATGGTATCCAACATGTTGGAGTCCATGTCTGCAAACATTGCGACAAAGGATATCACAACAGGAAACGCGTTGAACGCAATGAAACTTGCAACCGGCACAAGAGCGATAGCCAGGCACAAGTAGTTGATGGGCTTCCACTTGCGCTTTTTAGCCATTGCTAAGCCTGCACCGTTTGCAACGCAGGCGTTTGTCATCTTATACCTCTGATAATGCAATACATATTGTCAAGTGCCTTTACGGCGGCAGTATTACATTCTCTGTCGAAGTCGGAAATCGTCATCAATCCGCGACGTACACGTTGGTTGAATGTGTTTGCCCAGTCGGTAACCCACTGACCGGACTCGAAGTAGCCCCAGTCACCGCGTTGAGCGTTTGCCGAAGCCACTGCAACGGCATACATATTTCTGTCGTTTTCGGCGTAGGCAAACTTGTCGCTGAACAACACGTCCCTGGCGACAGGTGCTATTGTACCTGCCTTGGCAAGGTAAGTTTGTCCATCGGTTGCAACCCAGCTGATAAAGTGCCAGGCCGCCTGATACTTGTCGGGATCCGAGCATGCGGGAATTGCCAAGCCTTCGGAAATGCTTGCGGTTGCCTGCTTGCCGACAATCTTAGTACCGTTGACAACCTTCAACGCGCCGGTGTACACTTCGCCGTCGTAGGTTTCGCCGATAACTTTCAGGTACTCGTTGGCAAAGCCGTCCTTGCCTTCGTGCTGATAGGTGCTGCCGCCTTCGTACACGCGGTATTGTTCCGCAGGGCAGTAGTCGACAAAATTAAATCCGCCAAAAGTCGACGTTTTTCCTACGGCGGTACGGGTCATCGCCGTTGTGCCGTTGGTAAGATTGTTTTCGGCATTACTCGTTTCGGGAGTAGCTACTCCGTAACCTTTACTGCCGGTATCTACGTTTTTGTCGGTGCCGACTTGCAAAGCAACGTACTCGAACACCGCATCGTACTGCGAGGCGATTGCATACACCTTGTTTGCAGAAACGAGCGCAGCCATGTCGGCATTGACTTTGTCTTCGTGACGGATGATGTCGCCCTTGTTGTAGATACTTCCGTTGACGGACACGTTGTCGTCGACAACAATGTAGTTGGCGGATTTATCCGTAAGGGTGAAATCGTAACTCTTACCGTTGAAGCCCATTACGTCGCCGCCTACCGACCAGCCGTAGTTGAACCAATATTCCGACACGAAACCGTATGTGCTGGGCGAAGAAGAGTTGTACTCCCTGGTGAAGTACTTCAACATTACGCGTTGCTCTTCCCAGTTCATGGCTATGCGGTTGTTAAACACCTTGTACACGGTCTGTCCAAGCAAGTTTTGAGAGGACTTCATACCTGCAACGGGCGCCGTCTTGTACTCGGCGTAGCCGTGCGGCATAAGAGTAGCATTGTTTTTGCTGTTGTACTCGTCAAGTTCTTCTTCGGCTACAGACACGATGTTGATGCCGACCTGTTCAAACTTTTCCTTGTTGTAGGCATTGAATTGAGCCGTACTGCCATAAGGCACCGCCATAAGGTCTTGCCCTGCGCCGATTACATGCTTAGGCTGTTCCGCACCCTGTTTGGCGTTCTTGTTGAAGGACATACGCCACCAATTGAGGGTGTCGGGATTGATAGTATTCTTCTGGAAATCGGCATCGTTGTCGGCATAGGATTGCAGGTTGAGCAAGTAACCGTTAGGTGCCTTGCTGTTGTCCCATTTGATAGCGAAGTTTTGCAACACGTTCTGGTTGTCGCTGACCGTCACCACGTTGTAGGCGTAGTTGGCGGAAGCAGTGAAGTTGCTTGCCGTAGCGACGTTGTTCTGGAAGCGTGCCGTGACAAACACATTGTCGGTCACGCCCTGTCCTTTGTTGTAGGCGTCCACAAGCGCGGTCCATGCCGCTTGCGACTCTCTGCTTGCCTTTCCCAAAAACTTGATGCTTACTCTGACTTCGGGAACTTCTTGTTCCGTGGGTTTGCATGCCATGGCAAGTACACATACCGATACAAGCAGGCAAACCACAGCCATTATTTTTGTAAAGTTTTTCATACTATGCTCCTTTACGAAACTTACGGCGCGTCTGCGCGCTGCGGCTTGTTGTCGCAACGCAATCAGATTTCCGCGTTTCGTTGTAGTCTTGTTTGATGATTATTCCGTCTTACTGTATTTCAACACGTTTGGTAAGCAGTATGTCGGCAACGTTTACTCCGACAGAGATGTCGAACATGCCGGGATTCAACGTCCACTTGTCAAGCGCGACGGAGTAGTACCGGAACGCATGACGGGACAGTTGCACCGAAACGCGTTTTGTTTGTCCGGCCGCAAGCCAAACCTTGGCAAAACCTTTCAATTCCTTGTCGGGACGGTAAACCTTGGGGCAAACCTCGCCCACATACACCTGCGCTACCGTTGCACCGTCCACGTCCGACGTAGTTGTTACGTCAAACGATACCGTTGCGCCGTTGTCGTCGGTATCTACCGACAAATTGTCGTATGCAAACGTGCTGTAACTCAGTCCGTATCCGAACGGGAACAGCACGGGCTTGCCGAATGTATCGAAGTAACGGTAACCGACATTCAACATTTCTTCGTACAGCATTACAGTGCCGTCACGATAGGAGTTTTCGGCAGGTACGTCGGACAACTCAAGGGGGAATGTCTCCGTCAGTCTGCCACTCGGATTCGTCTTGCCCGACAGCACTTCTGCCAAGGCTCTGTTGCCGTGCTGACCGATGTAACCTGCCCACACCACAGCGTCGACTTCGTCAATCCAGTCGGACATGTCCACCGCCGCGCCCGCATATACGCACACGACCATTTTGTTTGCCACGCGGGCAAGATGATGTATTCCTTCCACCTCGTCCTTTGTAAGTTTAATGTTTTGACGATCGCTGCCTTCACTCTCGATATGGCAGGGATCGCCCACACACATAACTGTTACGTCGGCTTTAGCGGCAAATTGTTGTGCCTTGGCAATGTTGCCGACATTGATATAGCCGGCGTTTTCAACGCACCACACCGACTCGAAGTATTCGGCGTCTACTCCTTCGGCACGCATTGCTTCCGCAAGCGGGACAAAAGGTGTTTCGGGCACCACATTGCTGCTTCCGCCGCCGTAGTAGTAATGCCATGCAGCGGCACCCGTGACGAAAACAGAGGTGTTTGGTTGCGAAATCGGCAATACGTTGTTGTTTTTCAGTAACACGATACCTTCGCGAGCAATATCAAGAGAAACTTCGCGACGTTGTTCGATTGACATGTCCACCTTGCGCACCTTGCGCGCTTCGGTGCACTTGTCGGCGAGAGCAATCACCTGTTCGGCACAGCAGTCCAGTTTTGCAAGGTCAACCTTGCCTGCTTCCACGTCTGCAAGCAACTGTTGTTGATTCTGATCATTGTGGGGCATTTCCAGTGCCAATCCGGCATTGATGCTCGCTGCGGAATCCTTGACGGCGTCCCAATCGGACACAATTACTCCGTCAAAACCGAACTCGTTACGCAACACTTTGTACAATTTGTTGTTTTCCGACATGCGTTGACCGTTGAGCAGGTTGTAACTGCACATCACCGTCCAGGGCTTTGCCTCGCAAGCGATGCGGAATGCTTCGAGATAAATCTCACGCAGAGTGCGTTCGTCCACGTCCATGCTTGCCCACACGCGACTGAATTCGCTGCCGTTGCAACAAAAGTGTTTAAGCGATGTTCCGATGTGCTTTTCCTGCACCGCATTGATGTACTCACGAGCCATTACGCCTGCCAGATACGGATCTTCGGAAAAATACTCGAAGTTGCGACCGCATGTCGGCAAACGCTTGATGTTGACCGCAGGTCCGAGAATAACGTCCACGCCACATTCGATACAGTCGTTGGCGATGGCATTGCCAACCTTATGCGCCAGGTCGATGTTCCAGGTGTTGGCAAGCATTTGCGTGCTCGGGTACGCTACGGCAGGTGCGTCGCCTTTACTCCAATCTGTCGGGTCCAACGGCATACGCACGCCGACGGGACCGTCCGACACACGTACCTTGGCAATTTTACCGTCAAGGTCGTAAGTATTCCAGCAGTCAACGCCCATTACAAGCTTGACTTTTTGTTCTGTTGTAAGTTTTGTTACGTCTTTTTTCATTTTAACTCCGTTGTGACATGCTTTTAATGTTCTTTTGCAGTCATCATAGACGACAATTTGTCACTCGCACAGCCGCGTTTTGCCTCGTTGCCGATACAACGCTTGGGTAAATTGTCGTTTATCATGACTGTATTTGTCACGAATTCTTTAATACGTATCAGTTTTTTACGTCAGTAATGACAACTGCCGAGGGGCATTGCGCCCCTCGGGTTCGTTTGTCATGAGGCCGTTTTTACGACCTTGAATTTTTGAGTTACTCTTTCGCAGCGGTTGTAACTTCGATTGTTACATCGGCAATATCATTGCTCAACAACCACTTTTTGAAGGTTCTCGCGTCGGTTTCAACGCCGTTAACCTTGACGGAAGTAATTGTGAAACCTTCTTCTGCCGCAATCGTAATTTCCGCAATGTCGTTTAATTTGAATCCTTCTTTCTTGCCGGTAACGGTGACATGTTCGCCGGTAACGACGTATTTGAAGGTAGAATCGCCTTCGCACTTGGCAAGATATGCGCTGATATCCGTTTCGATGAGGTAGGTAAACACGCTGGCATTTGCTGCGGAGCCGTTACAATTGAGACCTACGGTCACTTTGCCGTTGGCAAGTTCAGTGCCAAGGTGGGCTTCGACGTTACGTACGCCGATGTACTTGCCGTTTACGAACACGTACACGTTTGCACCTTTACGCACCAATGTAAGGGGAAGAGTACCTTGTTCGAACATTGCCTTTTCTTCGTCGGTAAGGTTTCTGCCGTTCTGATACGTCGCGTTACCGTCGGAGTCGCACATCCACCATTCGTTTGGTCCGAATTTGTTCCAGGTAAGATGAGTGACATTATCTTTGCCTCTTGCATCCCACGTGTCGCAGTTCCATTCGATGCTGCCGCTATTTTTAATGGTAACCCAGATGTATTTTTCACCGAATCTTACGAATGCGCCCTGCACCTCGGTCGTGTTGGACTTTTTGAGATAAGTTGTAAACGCAACCTGGTCAAACGTATCGACCGTCGGGTGCATAACCGTGGTTCCCAAAGCGGTAACGGTTGCTTTGCCGTCGACGTAACTTTCTTTTATGTTGTTGTTCCAGCCGAAAAGGTCCTTACCTGCAAAGTTGTTGATGCGTTGCAACGCGATTTTCTTGTTAAGTTCGTCGTCAACCGTGACCGTTGCCTTGTAGTCGTTGTACGTAAAGGTGTATGTGCCTTTGGCAACATTACCTGTCAATTTGCCTCCCACAAGGTCAAGTTCGTAATTGAAAAGTGCGTTTTCCAGTTTAACTTTGCCGTCGGGCAAATTGACTTCACCTTGCTTGTAACCGGGTTTAAGTCCACTGACTGTATACTCGATGGCAATGGGTTGGTACTCGGCGGTCACAATGTCGATTGTAACGTCTGCAAGATTTTTGTCAAGAATCCATTTCTTGAAGGACATTGTGGGTTCAACTTCTTGTCCGTTAATCTTGAAAGATGTGATCGTATATCCTTCTTCTACCGCAATTGTAATTTCCGCAAAGTCGTTTACTTTGAATCCTTCCGTCTTGCCTGTAACGGTGATGTGTTCGCCGTTTACAACGTACTTAAACGTGGAGTCGCCCTCACACTTAGCAAGGTAAGCGGAGATGTCTGTCTCGATGAGGTAGGTAAACACGCTGGCATTTGCTGCGGAGCCGTTACAATTGAGACCTACGGTCACTTTGCCGTTGGCAAGTTCAGTGCCAAGGTGGGCTTCGACGTTACGTACGCCGATGTACTTGCCGTTTACGAACACGTACACGTTTGCACCTTTACGCACCAATGTAAGGGGAAGAGTACCTTGTTCGAACATTGCCTTTTCTTCGTCGGTAAGGTTTCTGCCGTTCTGATACGTCGCGTTACCGTCGGAGTCGCACATCCACCATTCGTTTGGTCCGAATTTGTTCCAGGTAAGATGAGTGACATTATCTTTGCCTCTTGCATCCCACGTGTCGCAGTTCCATTCGATGCTGCCGCTATTTTTAATGGTAACCCAGATGTATTTTTCACCGAATCTTACGAATGCGCCCTGCACCTCGGTCGTGTTGGACTTTTTGAGATAAGTTGTAAACGCAACCTGGTCAAACGTATCGACCGTCGGGTGCATAACCGTGGTTCCCAAAGCGGTAACGGTTGCTTTGCCGTCGACGTAACTTTCTTTTATGTTGTTGTTCCAGCCGAAAAGGTCCTTAGCCACAAAGTTGACGTACTCCAACGTAACGTTCATTGTGACCGTTTCGTTTTTGGTAATTTCGATTTCGTACGAGATTTCGTTGTAGCCTTTTTTGCTTACTTTAAGTGTGTACTCTCCTACGGGACATTGCATTGTGTATGCGCCTGTCGCCTTGTCAAGGGTAAAGTCTTTTACTGCGACTTCACCTTTGGAGTTAGTCACCTTGATTGTTACGCCGTCGCCGCTTGCCTTTGTGGTACCCAACTTGACAAGACTGACAACACCGTTAAGAGTGCCGTACTCAACAGTCACCTTGACTGCGTGTCCGCAAACGTCGCACTTGCCGTTTTTGTCTTCGTCCTTGTGCGCTTCGACAGATGCAGGATCCTTGACGTTGTCCACTTTGCAGTACTTCCAGTGGTTTGTTTCGTCAGAGCCTGTCTCGGTGTACTCGTGCGCCTTGACGCTGGCGTCGTCCTTGACATTGTCTTCTTTGCAATACTTCCAGTGATTGGTAGCGTCAAAGCCGACTTCGGTGAAGCTGTGAGTGTGACTATCGACATCACAAGCCGCCAGAACACTCAGGCCAAGTACTACGCACAGCACTACAAGTAGCCATTTTTGTAATTTCTTCATCGTTCTTCTCCTTTTTTTTATTTATGAATTGTCAAAGAGCAAACAATTCGACGGATTTTACTCCGTAAAGCACATTTTTGTTTTGTCACAAGCCTCAGTGAAAGGGCTGTCACAAGTTGTAGCTTGCGCTACTTGGTGGTGATTACCAGATCTATGTCGGCATTGACGTTGGTAACGATAAGTTTATACGAGCCGCCGTCCTTAATCAATGTCGAAAGGTCGATTGCCTTGCCGTCGACAGTAACGGATTGCAACTCCGCGCCGTTGATCGTCCTGATGACAATCTGCGCCGTACCGCCTGCAAACATAACGCCAAGACCGCCGTTTACTTCCACCTTGACCTTGCCGTTACCGTTGATCGTGGTTTTGACTTCGTAGGCAACCAATCCGTTTTTGCCAAAGGTAAACCATGTGGACGGAGTGTTCCATTTCGCGCCGATGGCTTTTTCTCCCCAGTTGGACCAGTTACGGTCCTTGTTGAGATCGGTACCGTCGTGGTTAAACGACCAGATGTGTACGGGGTTGATACCGAGTACCAGCTTATCCTTGTCGCTGACGTCGTAGCCTGCTTCCTTCAAAAACTCATATGGGAAGATTGCTTCGATTTGATAGCCGAAGCACTCGGGAGTGTTTACTTCGCCTCCTAACGGCTTGACTGCCGCATATGGCATTATTCTCTTTTCCTTGACAAAACTTGTCCAACCGTTGAGGTTAAGTTTGCATTTTATCGTGCCGATACAACTGAAGTCGACCTCAAAGATTTTGTTGGATTCGACGGGTGCGTCGGCAGGTCCCATGTACATTTCGATGCAACTGTTCATGTAGCTGTCGCGCTTGGTGTTGTGGTAAATACGGGACTCGTGCTCCACTACCTTCATGCCAAAGTACACGCCCTTTTCACCATACCAGGTAGTAAACTCTATATCGGCATATTGAGTACTGCTAAGTCTGTCCTCGCCCTTCAGCCAACGTACGTTTGCCCATTGTTCTTCGGCAAATTCGCCGTCAATCGCAACTCCGTTGTCCAAATCGGGTATGATGCCGACGGGATTAGTAAACTTGTATTCGCTCTCGCCCTCCCCTGTGTAGGTGGGTTGACCGTCTTTACCGAGAATACGTATTTCCGAAATACCGACATCCTCTTGTCCTTCGGGTACGCTGAGCGTCACACGCACTTCCTTGACAAGGGTGTCGTAGAACTCCGTAACTGCAGCGGCACCGCTTCTGACGTACATCAACTCGCCGGCGTCCTCGCCTGCAAAGTCCATATTGCGACGGTCAAACTGCACATCGTGGATTGTCTTAACCTTGCCGTCGGTGCCGACCAGTTCCACAAGATCCACCTTACGGAAAGAGCTTTGTTCCAACGCCGAGTTGTACACCAACACGGCACGCGCGGTAATCGGCTTGTCGAAACTGAAAGTAAAGGTTGTTTTTTGTGTTATTTTGGATTCCTTTATGTAACTCATAAAGGTTTCGTTTGCCGTTTTGTGTACAGACAGAAGTCCGTCGTGTACCGGTTCTGCATCGACTTCGGCGTCGGTAACACTCACTTTGGCATCCTTGACGATGTTGCGGTATTCGCTGTATGCCTCGGGCAGGGGCTGTACCGAATCGGTAGGACCGTTTGTGTAAGGCACGTCGAGATCGTTACCGTCCTTGTCCTTGACCGTTATCCACTTGTATTCGTCTATTGCCGTGTATCTTGCGTTACCACCCTCGGTGTAGTCGTTGTGGCGGTGATATACAATGAAGTCCTGTCCGCCCTTACTGACAAAGGAATGGTGTCCTGCACCGGATACCGTTGTGCTTTCGGTGGTCATGGAGCACAACAACAGTGCGCCTTCTTCCGCGCGAAGTTTGCGGTAGGGACCGAGTACGTTGTCGGCAACTGCAGTAGCTACGCTGTAGTTACTCTGTCCGTAACTGTTGATAGAATACGTAAGGTAATACAACGATTTGCCGTTTTTGTCTGTGTGGTACAGTACGTGAGGTCCTTCGTTTATGTTCGTCTGCTCGTATTCCACTCCCCTATTTGTACCTGCAAGCCAATCTTCAACGGTGTAGTAGTCATGCGCCGTGACGATACGTGCCTCGGAGAAATCGGGTTGCAACCAATTCTTCATGCGAATAACCATCATGGCATTGCTGGTTTGACCGAGTGTACAGAACAGGTACTTGTTGCCCGTCGCGGGATCTACAAACGGATGCGGATCGATTGTGTCCTGCGAATACTTGCCGTTGCGACTGTTGTTTGTAATGTCGCCGTAGCTTTGCAAAAACTTGTAAATCGCATCGGGGTTGAACAGCAGATACTTTGTAAAGTAATGAGGAAACGCAGCCTGATAGTAGGTGTCGCCTTCCTTGACGTAGGCGTAATCGTTGCTTGCCACTTGCTCGGCGGTAAGCACCGTGCCTTTGACGGTGTTGTAGGTGTGGACATTGTCCGCGCCGCAACTTTCCGCATCGGAAAAGTCAACTATCTTGTAGGGACCTTCGGGTTTGTCGGACAACGCTACGTGCATCACACAGTAGCCCTTTCCGCTTACAATACCCTTACCCGTTGAGTAAGAGGTGTCGGTCTCGGCGGTAGAACTGAAAAACATGACATACTTGCCGAGTTCATTGTCGTACACCGTTTCGGGTGCCCATACGTTTTCTTTAAGAACCTTTTTCAACTCGTCGGTTTCGGGAACGAACAACGGACCGACTTCTTCCCAATCGGTAAGGTTGGCAGAACGCCATATACCTGCAGTAACAAACAGGTAGTAGTAGCCGTCGCGGTCGGTGTTGTCCAGAACCTGTGGGTCGGGACCGCCCTGCATTGTAGAGTTGTTGTAAAACAGGTTTTTGTTGTAATACACCTGACCGAGACTGTCCGTGCCGGTGCTTTGGTAGTTAGGTATGTCATTGCCGGAATCGTTATTGTTGTTGTCGTCGTTTTTATTGTCGCATGCGACAAACGCAAACATCGATATCAACATAACCGCAGCCAGACACAAAGAAACAAACTTGCGAATGTTTTTCATATAAACTCCTTTAATATAGTTTTTGCCTTTAAGGGTTTCCTTATTACAATTTCCTGCCGTCGATACAACCGACGCATAAACTTCTTAAGCGTGCAACAAAATACGCAACTTGCATCGGAATGTAAAGCAAACGAATTGACCGCACGGGATTTCCATTGCGAAAACACGCCGCTTTTACACTAATATAATAACACGCGCGAAAGACGATTTCAACGCACAAATAGACTGATTTGTGTCATAAATGTACTTTTTGCTTAAAAAAAGCCTGTAAATAGGTGAAAATGTCGAAAAACCCATTGTAAAACCCTTCGCATGATGGTATAATAAAATCATGAAATTAGACTACGATTTGTCAAAACTTACCATTGAAGCAGAACGTGATCACCCCAACGCTTTCCGGGCCGAGGTGTACATTTCCGACGGGTTTTATCCGCACTTTCACCGCAACCCCGAAATTTACCTTGTGTATGACGGCACGGTAACGGTTACGATAAACAATGTGGAATACGTACTGCACGGCGGACAGGCAATGTGCATCAACAGTTACGACATCCACTCCTACAAGATAGACGGACTGGCTCGAGTGGGTTTTGTCCACATAGGATTGAACTACACAAACAACTTCAACAGTCTATACCCGAGACGTTCATTGCCGACCGAGCTGCTTGACGTTGACAAAAACAAACCGCTGTTTGACTTTATAGAGCAAATAAAGGGCACCATTGCCGAAAATTCGGACAGACGCCGACTGTTGTATTACACCTACGTCAATTACATATTGTACCTTATTGTGGACGCCTACGGAACAAGCACTACCAAGGCGCAAACAAAACACTATACGCGTAACATTGTGCAATACTTATACGAAAATGCCGAAAAAAATCTGACGTTAAACTCTATCGCCAAGGAATTTGGCTACTCACCCGGTTCGCTCAGCCACTTTTTCAGCCGTTACATACGTATCGATTTCCGCACGTTTCTGAGCGACATCCGCATTCAAAAAGTGTGGGAACTGCGCGACAATCCCGACTACGCCGACCGATCGATAGCCGATCTTGCCATCCTGTGCGGTTTCAATTCGGCATCCAGCTACTACCGCGCATGTCGCCGCTACGACAGCAACAACAATCATGTCCAAGAGCAAAAAGCGACAGACGATTAAAAGGACAACCATTAGCGACGAATATTAGTCAACTCTGTTTGAACATGGTTGAATTTGCATAGAAAATTACAATACGTATTGACTTTTTGATGACAAAAAGACTGTTTGCAACTTGGCAAACAGTCTTTTTGTTAGGGTTAATTTCGCCATCACTAATAACCTTGGTGATGTCCTTTTCCGCGGCGAAGCCGTAAGTAGGGTAAGCGACAGTGACCGTACAA
>ERZ1673738.688-NODE-688-length-57897-cov-15.217524_pt1 | contig 57897 bp, 44 predicted proteins | sample MGYA00580198_ERZ1673738 | MGnify/ENA primary metagenome ERZ1673738 (study PRJEB41218, sample SAMN15661784) | gut metagenome | host: Homo sapiens | place: Canada: London | collected 2015-08-20/2019-03-30 | study: EMG produced TPA metagenomics assembly of... | reverse complement strand
GCGGGCTTGCCCCCCCCCCCCCCCCCCCCCCGCCGACAAAAAAAACGAACCCCCGAAAGAGGTTCGTTTATGACAGGTTTTATCCGGTGCAGGAAGGTTGCGCAAACAACCGCCGCAAGGACGAAACCATCTGCGGTTGGCGCACCTGCACGGGGGATTGCGCCTTGGCCGGCGCGCCCCGCGCCCGCCTAAACCAGACGGTATTCGCCGGGGAGCGGAATCGGGTCGACCGGCTTCTTGCCGAATTTCCATTCCTGCGGAGCCCACGACTGCTTCGAGCGGCTGACTATCCACTCGTACTTGAAGTTGCGGCCCGCGTAGGAGCTTTCCCTGCCCGCGATTGCCAGCCTCGTAGACTTCACCATTTCGCGCAGCAGATTTTGCGGCTTGTTGTTGAGCACGCAGTCTATCAAAACCCTGTGCTCTTCCACCATCGCCTGCGGATAGTCGCCCTCCGCCTTCCACGGCTTCTGGCCGAGTATGCGCATGCGGTTGCCGTCGAGGTTGGTTTCGAGAACGCCCTTTGTTCCGATGAAGCGCTCGCACACTATGTCGGAAGACTTATTTTCGCGGCGGCTGTAACTCGCGCAGTGCAGGCCTTCGCCGAAGTCGAAGTCAACCCCGAAATGGCTGAAACGGTCGCCGTACTTGGGGAATTCGATGTCCCACCTTCTGCCGCCGACGCCGCAGACTTCCTTCGGGTCTTTGCCGAGCCCCCAGAGGATAACGTCGAGGTTGTGGACGTGCTGCTCCACGTAGCAGTCGCCCGAAGTCCATCTGAATATGAACCAGTTGCGGATTTGGTATTCCATTTCCTCCGGATCGGGATTTTGGAGGCGGAGCACGCCGTTATCCTGAATGAAGAAGCGCGAGTTGAGCCAGTACGCCTGCGCTCCGACGATTTCGCCTATCTGCCCGTCCTGCAAACGCTTGATTGCCTCCTGATACCCGGGGTGGAAGCGGCGCTGTATGCCCGGGATTATCGTCAGGTTCTTCTTGTCCGCCAGATCCGCGATTTCAAGCATCTCGCGGCACTGCACGGGGTCGACGCACGCGGGCTTTTCGACGAACAGGTGCTTGCCGGCGTTGACGAATTCCCTGATGTGCAGAGGCCTGAACACGGGGGGAGTGGCGTGTATTATTATGTCTATATCCTCGCCGAGAATCTGCTTATAGGCGTCCCAACCCGCGAAGCGGCGGCTCTCGGGCACATCTATTGCGTCTTTGCCGAATTTCTTGGCGTATTTTTCAAAAATCTTTATAGCCCTGTCGTTTCTGTCGGCAAACAGGTCGGCTATCGCGACGATTTTCACCGCCCCCTTCGCCGCCGTCAGCATATCCGAAACGGCTCCTATGCCGCGGCCGCTGCAACCGACCAGCCCGACTTTGAGCTGGCTTTTCTTCCCCACTTCCGCCGCCGAAAATTTCGGAAGCGCCGCGGCGGCCGACGCCACCGCGATAGATTTCATTGCGTCTCTTCTATCCATAATGTTTTCCCCTTGTATGTGTTAAACTTGCGCGTCAAAGGCGCGGTATGTTTTGAGAATTTCGGCGTCCTTTTCGGGCGTCTTGACAGTCTGTCCGTGTTCGAGCCCAATGAAACCGCGGTACCCCTTATCCCAAATTTTCTTGAATACGCCCGCGTAGTCGATTTCGCCGGAGCCGGGCTCGTTTCTGCCCGGGGCGTCGGCGACATGGAAGGAGACTATCGACTTCCAGACGTTCGGGTCGTCGAGCGACGAGAGATTGCCCGCCTGCATGTATTCGTGGTAAATGTCGTAGAGTATGCCGCACGCGGGGCTGTCCACATCGCGCGCGATCCTCGCGGCGAGCGTGTTGTTGACGCAAAACACCCCGGGGTGGTCCTTGACGGTGTTGAGCGCCTCGATTTCCATCACGAACCCGCGCTTTTTGCAGATGTCGGCGCAGAACGACATGTTTTCTACAACGTTGTCGTACTGTTTGCGCCAGTCGAGCTTGCGGTCGAGCGCCCCCGGGCCTATTATCAGAATTTTGGAACCCACGCGCCCGAGAGCCCCGAAAGTGGTTTCGAGCTGCTCTTCAAGCATCGCGCGCAGGGCGGGTTTGTCCTCGGCTATCGAACCGTCCGCGCGCCTGACTTTGTTGGCGGTCATGGTGGGCACGTCCTTCTCGTTCATCGAGGAGAGCGAGCCGACTTCCAGGCCGAGTTCGCGCGCCTTTTCGCCGATCTGAATCTGCTTTTCGATTTCCGCGGACGAAAATTTTCTGGAATGGTTTATGGGGCAGACGCCCTCGACCGCGAGCAATCCGCAGCCTTTGAAATACTCCATCAATTTTATCGGGTCGCGACCGGCCGTCGGAACCCCGAATGAAAATCCGAGCCTCGGGGAGAATTTCATTTTGAATTTCTTCGCGTCCGCGCCGAACGAGGGCGCGGCAAAAAATCCAGCGCATGCGGCGGCGGAGAGGGTCTTTATGAAATCGCGTCTATGCATATCGGTTTTACTTTGGAGAAAGACGGCGGAAAGCGCCGCCTCAAACGTTTGATCAAAATCTGGACGACAAATTCGGGCGTGTCAAACACAAATTCGCAAAAAAGCGCCGCCGCGAATCTTGCGTTTGAAATATCGGCGAAACTTGCCGGATAATTTACAAATTCCGCCGCAAAATATTTTCGGCGCGCGGGATTGCGCGGGCAAAGGTTCGCGGGCGGGATGGGAAGCTTTCGCCCGCAAGCGCGGGGAACATGCCGCGGAGCAGCCTCCGGAAAAATCGCTTGCGAAACTTCCGGCGGGCGGTAGCGTTTAACCCCGACAATGAAGAACGCCATTTTAGCAATGCTGGCTTTGTCCGCAGCCTCCATATTGTGCTCGTGCGAGAGCATGGGGTTCAGCTGCGGCGCGGTCGGCCCCGCCCTCACCCCCGATGTCGACGCGTCGACAACCGAGAGGACGTGGAGGAAAGCGCCGGATTCCAACCGCGAAATTCCGTCGGAGACGGAAATCGAAAATCCCCCCGCGTACAGATAGCCGGAAAAAATTTTCGCGCGCCCCGCTTTCGCGCCGCCTTTTAACGGGAGGCGGGAAATTCGTTTCGCGCGTCCGCGCTTGCGGCTCCGGGCGGCGGGGAAAAGGCGTTTTGGGAGCGCGCCCATATCCGTTCCGCCAAAAAAAGGCGGGATCGGGCAGATTTTTGAAAGCAATGCATATTTACGCGCCGCCGGATTTGCCGTAAAATCGCCTTCGAGAAAACCGATTAAAAACGAGGTAAAATATGAAGACGAGAAAACTGCGCGACATTGAAGTTTCCGCCATAGGAATGGGCTGCATGGGTTTTACCCACGGCTACGGGGCGGCTCCGTCCGAGGGCGAATCCATAAGGCTGATGCGAAAGGCGTTCGATTTGGGGTGCACGCTCTACGACACCGCCGAAGTCTATTCCGCCTACGCCAACGAGGAGCTCGTGGGCAAGGCGCTCAAACCGATAAGGGACAAGGTTACGCTTTCGAGCAAAGTCCACCCCGCGTTTCTGCCCGGGCAGGAAATTCCCGAGGGCAAATTGAGCCGCAGGGGCATACGGGCGGCGTTGGAGGGCTCGCTGCGCCGCCTGCAAACCGACCGGCTCGACCTGTACTACGTGCACCGCATTCCCGCGGGAACCGACATGGAGGCGCTCGCCGAAATCTTTGCGGAGCTCGCAAAAGAGGGGAAAATCCTCGCGTGGGGGCTTTCGGAGGCGACGGCGGAGCAGATACGCAAAGCCCACGCGGCATTCCCGCTCTCGGCGGTTCAAAGCGAATATTCTATGATGGAGCGCAAGTGGGAGAGGGAGGTCATACCCCTCTGCGGCGAGCTGCGCATAGGGTTTGTGGCGTATTCGCCCGTGGCGGGCGGGTTTTTGAGCGGAAAGTACGGCAGCGACGCCGTGTACGAAGGCGACGACGTGCGCAGGGTGATTTCCCGCTACGCAAAAGAGAACGTCGAAGCCAACGCGCCGCTGCTCGGCCTCCTGAGAAAGTACGCCGGCGAAAAGGGTGCGACGCCCGCGCAAATAGCCCTCGCGTGGATATTGCGCAAGGGCGGCTTCATAGTCCCCATTCCCGGGATGAGATCCGACGGGCGCATAGCCGAAAACCTCGGAGCGGCCGGAGCGGAACTTGGAGATGAAGAGTTCGCCGCCCTCGAATCGGAACTCGGCAAGATAAAAATCCACGGGGACCGCAGGGACGAGGACATCGCAAAATTGGGAACGATAGGCGGCAGTTCGGACGGCGAATAGCCAGCGGCGCGGACACCCGTTTGCGCGGGCGGCGCGCGCGGGTTGGGATAGAACCAAGCTCCTGCCGCCCCGCGCGTCCGCTGCGGATTTTGCGAAAGCGCGAACAGGGGCGGGTTTTGCGCAAGACGCCCGTTTCCGCCGCAAACCCTCATTTGCCGGACAAATTCCCCGCCCAAAATTGCGGAAAAAAAGTTTGCGCGCCCTCCGAATTTTTGGGAACATCGCCGCGAAATGGACTGCTTTCTGATAGACGGCTTCAACCTCGGGTTCCGTTGTTTTTACGCGATGCCCGACCTCTCGCGCTCGGACGGTTTCCCGACGGGGGCTTTGCACGCGTTTTTCCAGAGTCTCCTAAGGCTTTCCGCTATGGACGCCCCGCACGCGGGGGCGGTTTTCTTCGACAAAGGGGGATCTGCAAGGCACCGCAAAATATTCCCCGAATACAAGGCAAACCGCGAGGAAACTCCGGAAAATTTCAGGCGGCAGCTGCCCGCCATACGCGACCTCTGCGAACTCTTCGGGCACGAAACCGCATCGCAGGAGGGCGTCGAGGCCGACGACCTGCTCGCCAGCACCGTCGAAAAGTTGAAACCGCTCGGCGGAACAATAACCATCGTGAGCGCCGACAAGGACTTCGCGCAGCTCGTCTGCCCGCGCGTGAGGCAGCTGCTACCGCCCAATTCGCGAGACAAAAACTGGACGCCCCTCGACCCGATAGGGGTAAAATCGAAATTCGGCGTCCCGCCCGCGCAGATCCCCGCGTTTTTGGCGATTGTAGGGGACTCGGCGGACAATATCCCGGGAATCCCCGGGGCGGGGCCCAAGACCGCCGCAAAGTGGCTTAAAGACTACGGGGACATCGACGCGATAATCCGCAGGCACGACTGGCTCAAACCCGAAAAATTCAGAACCGTAATCAAGGAGAGCGAGGCGCTGTTGCGCAGGAATCTCGAGCTCGTGACGCTGAAAACCGACTTCGAGGTCGAACTGCCGTCGCAGAAGGCTCCGGACTTCCCCGAACTCGTAAAATTTCTCGAAGAGATGGAGATGAAGAAGTCGCTCGTCAACCTGCGCAAATTCGCGAAGGATTTTTACAATATCGACCTCTGACGGCGCGCCGCGCGCATTTCCGGCATTCAGGAAAATTGCGGAGGACTGCGAAAAACGCCGTAAAAAATGCGAAACGCCCGCCGCCGGCGAAAGCGCGCGCAAACCGGATCGTCTCCCTGCGGATTCCGCGCCCCCGCGCCCGCAATTTATTGCGCATTTTCGGGGCGTTCCCGCGCGTCCGAAAAGCTCCGCAACCGCCGATTTTGCGCCGCGCGGCTCCTCTTTTTGCGGGGAACCGCCAAATTGCCGAAACATTCCGGGCGGCAAATTCAGCAAAACGGCGCGCCTCCGCGCGCCGGCGGAACTTTTTGCGGAAGTTTTAAAGCCGGCGCATTTTGGCAAAAGCGCATTCCGCCGAAGCTCCGGCGAAAAATTTTTCGGGATTTGCCGATTACGAGTCGAGGCCTATGTCTATCCACTTGCTCGAATGCACGGGGGCTGCCGTAGAGATAAAATCCGCGCCGAGCTTCCCGAGCTCCCCGACGCTATCGAGCGTCACGCCTCCGGAAATCTCCGTCCACGCCCCGCCGCCGACGAGCCTTACGCCCTCGGCGATGTCGGCGTTTGAAAAGTTGTCGAACATTATGACGTCGGCGCCCGCATCGAGCACGGGCGGAATCTGGTCGAGCGCATCGACTTCCACCTCTATCGCGAACCCCGCGTTCTTTTCCCGCGCGATTCTCACGGCGCCGGCGAGGGCGTCGCCCTTTGAGGCGCCCGCCGCGGCGAGGTGGTTGTCTTTTAGCATTACGCGGTCGAACAGCCCTATCCTGTGGTTGTATCCGCCGCCGCACGCGAAGGCGTATTTTTCGAGAACGCGCAGCCCGGGCGTCGTCTTGCGCGTGTCGAGAAGCTTTGTGGGCGAGTCCCCGAGGGCGGCGACATACTTTGCCGTTTCCGTGGCTACCCCCGAGAGCCTTTGGAGAAAGTTGAGCATCACGCGCTCGGCCTGCAAAATCACGCGCGCCGGACCCTCTATCGTCCCGAGCGTCCCGCCCGCGGGAACCCTGTCTCCGTCTTTGGCCAGCGGCGCAAGCCTGCACCCGCAGTCGCCGGAGGCCTCCCCGTAGACTTTGAGCGCGATTCTCGCAAGCTCCATTCCGCAGACCGTCATATCGCGGCGGGCGCGCAGGCTCGCCTTAGTCTTGATCGACGGAGTGAGCGAGCGCGTCGTGATGTCGGCAGCGATTTTCGGGAGGACGGCGAGCCCCGCCCCCTCGATGTCCTCGGCGCGCGCCGCCTTTACGAGCCCCTCGACGTATTTTTCGTCGAGGTCTTCCCATTTGAGCCTGCGGACGAGATGGGATTCGTACTGCGAATTTTTCATGGCCTACTCCGTGAAGAACTCCCTGCTCGCGGCCGCCTGTATCGAGACGCACAGCGGCTTGCCCTCAATCCCCAGAAATTCCAGCTCGCACTCGCCGCCGGCGGATTCCATAAGCGAAAGCCCCGCCGCAATGTCCCACAGGTAGAGGCGGCTCTCCTTGTAGGCGTCCGCCCTGCCGGAGGCGACCCACGCCATCGCGAGCGCCGCGCTGCCGCACATGCGCACCTTTTTGAATTTTTGGAGCGACATTATGAAATGTTTGAGGTTTTTTTCGGAGTAGTCCGTAGCGCTCGGGAAGCCCGTCATGAGAACCGCCTGCGAGACTTCCCGCGCCCACGCCGGTTTTATCTCCGAGCCGTTGAGCGAAAGCGGAAGCCCCGCGCCGCCCGCGTAGAGCTCGCCGCGGGTGAAGTCGTTTATGGCGCCGACTATCGGCTTGCGCCCTTTCATCAGGGCTACGCTCACGCACACGCCCGGGATTCCGCGCAGATAGTTGTACGTGCCGTCGATGGGGTCCACTATCCAATAATAGGAGTCCGAAAACGCGAGCGATGCGTCGCCGCCGTTTTCCTCGCCTATCACCGGAATGCCGGTGGGCTCGAGCTTCTCGCGTATGAACATTTCGCTCTCGACGTCCTCCTGCAATTTGATGTCATTGCCCGCGTCCGAGTTGACGCGGCGCTCGCGTATGGCGGAGAGCCTGTCGCCGGCGGCCTTCGCCACGGAGGAGGCTATTTTTAAAAATGCGGGTTTTTCCGACACTTCCATATCGTTTCCTTTCGGCTTGAAAAAAATGGGCGGCGCGCAAGCGGCGCCGCTAAGCGGATTCCTCCGCGACGCAAAGTTTCCTGATTTTCCCGAGGTCGAGCTTGCCGGAGCTCAACAGGGGTATCGAGTCGATTCTCACGAGATACTTGGGGATCCAGAGGTTCGGAAGTCCGGCTTCGGTAAGCAGCCGCCTGAGCTTGGACATCTCGACGTCGAAAGTGGACAGAAGCACGAGCGATTCCCCCTTCGCAGCGTCGAGGCGGGAGCCGACCGCTATCAGCGGAATTTCGGAGTCCTGTATTCCGAGCGCCTTGACTATCGACTCCTCGACGCTCATGTGCGGCACCATCTCGCCGCCGATTTTCGAGAAGCGCGAAATCCTGCCCTTTATGAATATGAAGCCGTCGTCGTCGAGCGCCGCCAGATCGCCAGTGTTCAGCCAGCCGTCGCGCAGCTTTTTTTTGTTTTCGTCGGGCTGGTTGAGGTATCCGCCGAATATGCTCGCTCCTTTGAGGCACAACAGCCCCGTCGAGCCTATGGGCAGAAATTCGCCCGTCTCGGGGTCGGCGACGGCGGCCATCATTCCCGGGAAGAGCTCGCCCACGGATTCCGGCTTCGTACGGCTCGGCTGGGGGCAAAGGCTGCCGCGTTTGAGGTTCGGCGGCAGGTTCACCGCAACTACCGGAGACGCCTCCGTCAGCCCGTAGCCCTCCCAATAATAAACGTCCGGAAATTTCCGCCGCCACATTTCCATGAAACCGTCCGGAGTTTTTTCCGCGCCGCCTATGACGCCGTGCATTTTAGGGAAATCCTCAGGCTTGCCCTTTTTGTAGTAAGAGCGCAGGAATGTCGGCGTGCTTATCATTATGGTCGAGCCCCCCTTGCGCGACGCGTCGAGGTTGGCCTGGACTTCGAGCGGGCTCTGAACCGCCACCGACTGCATTCCGTAGACGGAAGTCATCCACACCTGTATAGTCTGCCCGAAACTGTGGAAGAGCGGCAGATTCGCGTGCAGGCGCGTGTCTGCGTTTATTATTCCGATATTCCACATCTGCGCGCAGTTGGCCATTATGTTGCGGTGCGTCAGAACCGCCGCCTTGGGCATTCCCTCGGAGCCGCTCGTAAATATTATGGAAGCCTCGCGGTCGCCGCCAACGCGCGGGATTTTATACATGCGCGACAATATCCAAAACGGCAGCAGACGCACCGCCAGCAGCTTCATCGCGATGCGCTTCTTGCCGATTTCCTTCAAAATCTTTCCGATATCGTAAAAATTGTCCGTCCACGGATAGTCGGGCGAATGCGAGTCCACCTTTTCGCGGACTTTGTCGGAACCTATCACCATGCGGACGTCCGCGCGCTCGAGACACGCCTTTTCCGCCTCTGCGCCCATTGTGAAATTCAGGTTTACGCTGACTTTGCCCGCCATCTGGACCGCGAGGTTTACGGCGATTCCGGGCAGGCACGACGGCAGGGCGATTCCGATCCTGTCGTACTGCGCGAAGTTTTTTTGTATGTACTCTTTGAGGGCGAGCGCCATTGCGAGCATAGTCCCCCTGTCGACCCTCCTGCCGAGCGAATAGTCGTAGACGCATTCGCGGCGCGTGCGGGAGCTGAGCGTGCGCATCGCGGCGTATCCGAGATTGAGCTTCAATATGCCGAGCCCGTTAAAATTTTCAAAGCCGCTGTCGACAATCCTGGAATCTATAATCTTCATCTTCCCGTGGTGGTAAAAATCGCGCCGCTTGTGCGAAACAAACGCGCGCTTAACATGTTTAAAAATTCTCCGCGCGCGTCAAGAAGCGATTTGCCGTTTTTGCGCACGGGAGGCGTTCGGCGCAAAAAATGCTTGTGCGGCGCGGAAGTTTGGCAAAATATACGCAAAGTGCGCGCCAATGCGCGAACCAGATTTCTAACAGACTAAGAGACCATGGCAGTTCCCCCATTCAAATACCAGAAGATGTTCCCGCTCGGCAAGGACGACACCCAGTACCGCCTGCTGACCAAAGACTATGTTTCGACCTCCGAATTTGAGGGCCGCAAGATTCTCAAAATCGACCCCGAGGGCCTCGCGGTTCTCGCCAGAAACGCCATGCGCGACGTTTCCTTCATGCTGAGGCCCGCGCACCTGAAAATGGTCGCCGCCATTCTCGAAGACCCGCAGGCGTCCGACAACGACAAGAGCGTGGCGCTGACAATGCTGCGCAACGCCGAAGTCGCCTCTAAGGGAAGGCTGCCGTTCTGCCAGGACACCGGAACGGCAACCATAATCGGCAAAAAGGGCCAGTCGGTCTGGACGAACGCCTGCGACGAGGAATACCTCTCCAAGGGCGTCTACGACTGCTATACCCAAGAAAATCTCCGCTACTCGCAAAACGCGCCGCTCAACATGTGGGACGAGGTCAACACGGGCTGCAACCTCCCCGCGCAGATAGACCTCTACGCCACCGATTCCGACAAGTACGAATTTCTCTTCGTGGCAAAGGGCGGGGGCTCGGCAAACAAAACCTACCTCTACCAGGAGACGAAAGCCATCATCACCCCCGAAAAGCTGATTCCCTTCATGGTCGAAAAGATGAAGGGTCTGGGAACCGCGGCGTGCCCGCCCTACCACATCGCGTGGGTCGTCGGCGGAACGAGCGCGGAAGCCTGCCTGAAAACCGTGAAGCTCGCGTCCGTAAAATATCTCGACGCCCTCCCGACCGAAGGCAACAAGCTCGGCCACGCCTTCCGCGACGTCGAGCTCGAAAAGCGACTCTTGGAGGAAACCCGCAAGCTCGGAATCGGCGCGCAGTTCGGCGGGGCGAACTTCGCCCTCGACGTGCGCGTGATCCGCATGCCGCGCCATGGCGCGAGCTGCCCGATAGGCCTCGGCGTATCGTGCTCCGCCGACAGAAACATGAAGGCGAAAATCGACGAGAATGGCATTTGGCTCGAACAGCTCGAACCCGACCCGGGCAGGTTCATTCCCGAAAAGTACCGCTCGGTTGACACCGGCGACGGGGCGGTGGACATCGACCTCAACCGCCCGATGCCCGAGATTCTCGCGGAGCTCTCAAAATATCCCGTAAAGACGCGCCTGAAACTGCGCGGCACAATCATAGTCGCGCGCGATATCGCCCACGCGAAACTCGCCGCGCGCCTGAGATCTGGCGAGCCGCTGCCGCAGTATTTCAAGGACCACCCCGTCTACTACGCCGGCCCCGCCAAGACGCCCGCCGGAATGCCCTCCGGCTCCTTCGGCCCCACGACCGCCGGACGCATGGATCCCTACGTCGACCTCTTCCAATCGCACGGCGGCAGCATGGTGATGATCGCCAAAGGCAACCGCTCGCAAATAGTCACCGACTCCTGCAAGAAGCACGGCGGATTCTACCTCGGTTCCATAGGCGGCCCCGCCGCGATCCTCGCGCAGGACAACATCAAGAAAGTCGAACTCGTCGAATATCCCGAACTCGGAATGGAGGCCGTCTGGAAAATAGAAGTGGAAAACTTCCCCGCCTTCATTCTCGTGGACGACAAGGGCAACGACTTCTTCAAACAGCTCTGACGGGCGCGCGGCCATACGCGCCGCACCCCATCTGAGACAATCGGCAAGGCAATCCGCCCGCCTCAACAAAAAAACGAACCCCCTTTTGGAGGTTCGTTTTTTATTGGGAATGGGGAGGGGATAGAAGCATTGGCGAAGCCAATCTTCGCAAGGGCGCAGCCCCTCAATGGCCGGTACGCCCCATGCCCACACCTTGCGCCCGAACTTCTTTTATGGGAGGTTCGTTTTCTGTGGGAAAACGGGGTGGGGATAGAAGCATTGGCGAAGCCAATCTTCGTAAGAGCGCAGCCCTTCTATGGAAGTGCGCCTCGCACCCTTCAATGGCCGGCACGCCCCATGCCTGGCTGGCATGCCCCGTGCCCGCCTCGCACCGCTCGAAGCGGACGCAAAAAAGCCGCAATCCCCCGACGGACTGCGGCTTTTTTATTCAGGCGTGGGTCGGAATCGAACCGACGGTCAAGCTTTTGCAGAGCCATGCCTTACCACTTGGCTACCACGCCGTAAATAAAGTTTTATTAAGCGAAAAAATTTTTGCCATTGCAAGCTTTTTTATTCCGTTTCCGGAAGACGGCGGAAATACCCGCACGTCGACGTGAAGGACGAGTTTGCGAGCGGAGAATGCCGTGGAATGATGGGAAACTACGGGGAAACAAAAGGATTCGGGGGAGAGATTCTGCTTTCGGATTTGAATTCGGAAACCTTTTGCGCCGACACCCTAAAATGAAATAAGGTTTGGAACGGCTTTCGCTCCGGCGAACCCCGCCAATATATTGCGAACGCGTCAAGCCGGAAATAAAAAGCCCTTGCAAAATACTTGCAAGGGTCTTGAAACGAGATTGCTGCTTCATTTTCTTCACGCGGAGCGGACGCCGCCGTCGGAAGCGCCGAATGGATAGTACGGATAACCGTCAACTTCCATCGTGGCGGGGGCTGCGATGTCCACGGTGCATTCGCGTTTTTTTATCCTCTGTATGCAGGGAGGCATTTTTCAATCGGGCCGATTGCCGTATTTTGCGCGGGCTGTCTTAGAGTTGTGGAAACCATAGCGAAAGCAGCCCGCAATCATTCGATTCTTGCGGCGCCCCTCGACTGTCGGCAGAACTGGATGCGGACGATTTCATCGGGCAAGGAGCGGGTTCCGCCCAAATATCAGACGCTTTTTTCAAATTTTATTTCACTTGCCCAAAACCAAATCACGATACAACGCTTCCGGCAGACGGCGGAAATGCCTGTACGCCGGCGGGGAAATCGCGGTTGCCTGGCGCTGCTCGGCGAAAAGCGGCGGGATTTGAAAGGGGCGCGCTACTTTCCACCCTTGGCAAACACCGCAAAGCGCGCGCGCCGCGAGGCGTCCCGAAAAACTTCCGCACCCGCGAATCCGGCGTCCGCGCGCATTTCGGCGAGCTTTTCGGCGTGGCCGAGCCCGCATTCGAGCGCGAGAATCCCGCCGGCGTTCAGCCGGCCCGCCGCGCCGAACAGGATTTTCTTCAAGTCCGCCATTCCGCCGTCGGGCGAGACGAGCGCGCATATAGGGTCGTGCGAGCGCACTTCCGGCTCCGCCGCAGCGACCTCTTCCTCCGTGAGATACGGCGGGTTGGAAACTATCAGGTTGTAGCCTTTTCCCGCCCTTTCAAACCAGTCGGACTCCGCAAATTCGACGCGCGCGCCGTTCAAAGCCGCGTTTTCGCGGGCGAGGGAGAGGGCGTCCGCGCTCTTGTCCACAGCCTCCACGCGGGCGTTCGGGTAGCGCAGCGCAAGGGAGACGGCTATCGCGCCGCTGCCCGTCCCGAGGTCGAGAATTTCGAGCGGCGCGCCGCAGTCCGGGAAAAATTTTTCCGATATTATCTCGCAGAGTTCCTCGGTTTCGGAACGCGGAATCAGCGCGCGCGCGTCGCACTTTATCGAGGCTCCGAAAAACTCCTGCGAACCCAGTATGTGCTGCAAGGGCTCGCGCCTGCCCCTCCTACGCACGAGTTCGCGGACTTTCGCGAGCCTCTCTTCCGAGAGCGGCTCGTCGAAGCGCAGAAAGAGCTCGAGCCTCTTGCAGCCGAGCGCGTGCGCGAGCAGCAACTGCGCGTCGGTTTTGGGCGACGGCACGCCCTTCTGGGCGAAAAACGCCTCCGTTTTGGAGAGAATTTCGAGTACGGTCTGCACTTACTTTCCGTCGCCCTCTACGAGCTCGCGAATGCGCTGGGAGTAGTCGGCGTCTTCGAGGGAGCGCACCATCTCCTCGATTTCGCCGTCCATGAACTGCGGGAGAGAGTGGACGGTAAGCCCTATGCGGTGGTCGGTGATTCTGCTCTGCGGATAGTTGTAGGTGCGTATGCGCTCGGAGCGGTCGCCCGAGCCTATCTGCTGGCGGCGGCTCTGCGCGTACTTTTCGTGCTCCTCCTTCTGTTTGAGTTCGAGCAGGCGGGAGCGCAGCACTTTCAGCGCTTTCGTCTTGTTTTTGAGCTGCGAGCGCTCGTCGGCGCATTTGACTATCATGCCGGTTGGCTTGTGGAGAATCTGGACGGCGGAATCGGTGGTATTGACCCCCTGCCCGCCCGGGCCGCTCGCGCGGGCGATAGAAATCTCTATGTCCTGCGGCGGAATCTGGATGTCGACCTCTTCGGCCTCGGGGAGGACGGCGACGGTCGCCGCGGACGTGTGGATTCTGCCGCTCGCCTCGGTGACGGGCACGCGCTGCACGCGGTGCGTGCCGCTCTCGTATTTCATCGAGCGGTAGACGTCCTCGCCTGAGAGAAGAAAGCATATTTCCTTGAAGCCGCCCGCGGGGGACTCGCTGGAACTCAAATTTTCGACCTTCCAGCCCTTTGAGTCGGCGTACCTGCAATACATTCTGTACAGGTCTGCGGCGAATAGAGATGCCTCGTCGCCGCCCGTGCCCGCGCGGATCTCAACCACCGTGTTGCGCGAATCCGTCGGGTTCGGCGGAATCATCATGCGCAGGATTTCGTTTTTCAGCGGCTCCACGGATGCCGAGAGCGACTCCATGTCCTCGCGCGCCATTTCGGCGAGCTCGGGGTCTGAGTTGTCCTCTACGATTTTGCGGTTTTCCGCTATCTGGGAAAAGACGTTTTCGAGCTTTTTGTAGGCGTCGCGGAGCTTGGACAGGTGCTGGTGCTCGCGCGACACGGCGCTCGCGGCGCGCTGGTCGCTGTAAAAATCCGGCTCCTCCATCTTTTTCGAGAGGGTGTCGAGGCGGATCAAAAAGGGTTCTATCGGCGGAATACCTTCCATTCGGACAATGATTGGAATAATCCGCGCGTATGCAATTTAAAATTTGCCGCGCCGCGGACAATTTTTCGGGCGGCGGCGCGCGCTACATCGGGAAGAAGAGCCCCCTGTTTACGGAGGCGAAAGACACGTCGAGGTCGGCGATTTTCCTGTCTCCCAAAAATACCGCGCGCGTCATCGGGAACTTGTACACGCCGTCCGCGTCCCCGTAGTCCGAAAAGGCGACCCGCATCTCCGAACCGCCCGCGGGAAAGGAAATACCCGAGAGCAGCCCCGATCCTCCGTCAAAAAAGAAAGTCGTCCTGTCGCCGTTTTCGAAAACCGCTTCGATGGCCGCCGCCTTTTTATCGAAAAATTCGCGGCTTCCGAGAAACTTGAATTCGGGCTTTCCCCTGCCCTCCGGAAGATCGGAGGCAAACGCCGACGGGAAGACGGCATCGTCCCACTCGGTCAGGGCGCGCAAAAGGGCGGCTTTATCGGCGTCCAATGCGGTTTTCCGCCCGCCGGTCCTGCCCTCTTCGAGCAGGAACGCCCCGCCGGCGGCGGGCAGCAGATAGGTCTTTTCATCGTCGCCGGAACCTATTTTGAGGAACGCGCCGGAACCGTACCTTTTTATGCAATAGAATTTTTTCGGCTGGCCGCCGCCCGCCATGTTTATCGAGCCCGTTATGATTATGTCGCGCAAACTTTCCAGCGTGAGAGGATTCGACAATTTGGAATAAAACTTTCCCGCAACCTCCGTCACTTCGTCGGAAGAAAAGCGCAAAATCATTCCCGCAGATTCGCGCGGGCGGGCGGAGGCGTCCTCACGGGAAAGAATCGACGCGGCGTAGGGATTGCTCTTAAAGGCGTAGAAAATGCCAACGCACAAACCGGCAAACACCGCGGCGGCAAGCGCAAACCGGAAGCATTTCAACGCGTTAGTTCCACCGGAACACCTGTCGTTGGGCGCCGCTTTTGCCGGAGCCGCTCGCCTGAAATCTGCGGCCTTTACAAAAGGCTTCGGCTGGGGCAGGTTCGCCGCGGGCCGGATTTCCGGAGGGGCCGGCGGCGAAACGGAAGCGTCGCGCTCGGCTCCGGCTACGGATTCCCCCGAGTCCGCCGGATCTTCCTCGACTTCCTCTATGATTTCCTCCTCTATTACAAACCCCGGCGGCGGGGGCGGCGCGAACCTCCCGAACGGCGGCCTCGGCGCGCCGCTCGGCGGAAACGGCGGGCGGACGATTTCCTCGTATACGATTTCCTCGTCTTGCCCGCCGCCGGATTTGCCGGATTGCGGAAAATTTTTCATATGCGGTAGGAATATTCTTCTGACGCCCGAAAAGATGTCAATATATTCCGCAACGCTTTATCGGCGCAAATGCAAATATCCGCCCCGAAAGCGGCGGCGGCGCGGGGCGTTCCGGAAGCGGAGCCGGATAGCACCAGAGGCGCCATGCCGATGCGCGGGCGGGCGGAAACGGTTCCGTACGCGCGGATTGCGCACCGGAATTCCGCGCGGCCCCAAACCAATGGCGCGCCGGCGCAATCGAGACAAAAAATGAACCCTTTTCGGAGGTTCGCCTTTATTCGGGCCGGCAGGAGAACGAAAATCGGCGCAATCGATCCACGCAAAGAACTTTTGATTTCTACGAAAGAATCAACTTTCTGCGGAGACGGGAGCGCGCAATAACCGCAACGGGAAAGCCGTTCCACAAAGGCGGCCTTCTATCGGCAGTGGGCGCCGGCACCGCCGCCTTTTACAGCCGGCGCGCCTTGCGCTGCCGCCGTTCAAAGTCAATGTGTCCGGAGATAGTCCACGCACGCCCTTATCGTGGGCAGCGGGTCGGAGGGTATATTTTCGTTTTCGAGCGTGAGGAAGCCGTCGAACCCCTGCCTGTCAAGCTCCGCGAGAATGCCCTTCATGTCGAAAGCCCCCGTGCCGAGCACTACGCACTGGTTTTTGGGAACGCCGAATTCCTTCTGGTCCTTGAAGTGCAGCGACGCAAATTTGCCCTCGAGCTTTTTCAGCGCCCCGATTGGCTCTATGGCGCATAGCGACCAGTGTCCGATGTCGGGGTTGGCGCTGACGTTTTCGTATCCGGACGAATATTTCGCGAGGGTATCCGGATCCCAATACTGGTTGCGGCTCGTCATCGAATGGTGGTGCACGCACATCTTAATGCCGTGCTTTTTGCCAACCCTGTCCCATATCGGGAAGCGCGCGACGGGGTTTTCGGAGAGCACCCTTTCCGCGCCCAACTCTTTGGCGAATTTGCAGACTGCCTCTATGTCCTTTTCGGTCTTGGTGGAGTCGTTGCCGACGACGCCGAAAGCGACCATTTTCAGCCCCGAGTCCGCGAAAAGCTTTTTCATGTATTCGCGCGCCTCCTTTGGCATTCCGGGGCCCACCTTTACGTTCGGGAACTTGTCGCTGAGCGTCTGCCCGGGATAGCACTCCACCCCGTCAATCGGAAGCGTTTTGAGCATATCGAGGGTCTTTTCGAGCGTGAAATTGCGGAACGTGTAGGTCTGCACCGCGATTTTGCGGTGTTTTTGCGCCGCGGGCGCGGCGAGCGGCATGGCGAGCGCTGCCGCGAGTGAAAGCAATATCGCAAGTTTTTTCATGTCTTTAAAAATGTTGAATGTTAAAACACTGTCAGTGCGAGCGCAGGTATTCGACGCACTTCTTGATTTGCGGGAGATTATTGTCCCAATCCGCCTCGTACTCTATCACGAGAAAACCGCCGTAGCCCTGCCTGTCGAGCTCCGCCAGCATTCTGCCGACCCCGAGTTCCCCCTCGCCGAGCGGCACGCACTGGTTGCGCGGATTGCCGAACTCCTTCTGGTCTTTGAAGTGTATGGAGCCTATTTCGCCCTCGAGGATTTTCAGATTCCCGACGGGGTCGATTCCGCAGCGGCTCAAATGCCCGACGTCCGGATTCGCCTTCACGTTATCGTAGCGCGAGACATACCTCTTTACGAGATCGGCGTCGTAGTACTGGTTCGCGCTGTCTTTGGCGTGGTGGTGCACGCACATCGTCACTCCGTACTTTTTGCCGACCCTGTCCCAAATCTCCCACGAGGCGACCGGATCCTCGGTGAGCACGCGGGTTATGCCCAGCTCTTTGGCAAATTTGCAGACGGCCTCTATGTTCTTTTCGCTTCCCCCGCCGGTGACGCCGAAGCTCACGGGCTTTATCCCCGCGTCTTTGAGGATTTGTTTGAGGTACGCCATCTGCTCGGCGTTCAGCGACGGGCCGACCTTGGCGTCCGGATACTTGCCGCCGAGCTTCTGCCCGGGGAACAGCTCTATGCCGTCGATGTCCGCGCCCTTGAGCTTTTCGAGCGCCTGGACGAGCGTACCCTTGTGCATCGAATACGCCTGAACCGCCACGCTGCGGTGTTTGGGACGCGCGCAGTCACCGCCGTCCGAGAGCGCGCACCCGCCGAGCGCGAGCGCCGCAAAAACCGATAAAATTATGCGTTTCATAAAAAACCTATATCCGCCGATTCCACACCTATGCAAGAAAATTCGCGGGGATTCCCGGGGGCTCCGCCGAAAACCCGCGCGCCGCGTCAAAAAAAAATTGCATTGCGGGGCAAGATGAGAGATACTCGGATTTTAAACAACCAAACCAATCCAAAAACGCATTATACATATTATGAACAGAAGAGATTTCACCAAGACCGCCGTCGCCGCCATCTGCGGAGCGGCAGCAGCCCCCGCCGCAACCTTCGCCCAAACGGGAGGGAAGGATCCCGCGTTCAAGTGCAAATTCGCCCCGAACCTCGGCCAAATGCGCGAAACATGCAAAGGCATGTCGCCCGAAGACAAAATCCGCTATTTCTACGACAGGGGTTTCAGGGCTCTTGAAGACAACGGAATGCCCGGCCGCCCGCGCGAAGTACAGGACGCCATCGCCAAGACCATGGAAAAGCTCGGCATGGAAATGGGGGTGTTCGTAGCCCACGCCGAATGGGGCAACGCCTCCATGACCGGAAACCGCCTCGACATGAAAAAGCGCCAGCGCGACCCGCAGGCCTGCCGCGAATACTGGGCCGACAAAATGAAGAACGTCTGCGAGCTCGCCAAGAGGGTCAACGCCAAGTGGTGCACGGTGGTTCCCGGGCTCGAAGACCCTAGCCTTGAATACGAATACCAGTTCGCCAATGTCGCCGACCACTTGAAGCGCATATGCGAAGTTCTCGAAAAGAACAACGGGCCTACGATAGTCCTCGAACCCCTCAACATAAAGAACCACCCGAGCCTTTGGCTGAAACGCATTCCGCAGGCGTACGCGCTGTGCAAGGCGGTCGGCAGCAAGCACTGCAAGATTCTCGACGACCTCTACCACCAGCAGATCACCGAAGGGTGCCTGATTCCCAATATGGACGAAGCGTGGGACGAAATAGCGTACTTCCAGGTCGGCGACGTACCCGGGCGAAACGAACCCACGACCGGCGAAATCAACTACAAAAACGTATTTAAGCACATCTGGGACAAGGGATACCGCGGAATAATAGGCATGGAGCACGGACAGAGCGACTGGTCGAAAGCCGGCGACGAAAAGCTCGTGGCCGCCTACCGCTCCGTCGACCTCTAATCCGGCGGGCAAAAGGGAGGGGGTTGACGCCCCGTATGAGGGAGTCCGCCACCGGTCGCGTCCGCCGGTACGTTCCCGCCGGCGGACCCTTTCAAATTGAACTCGCCCGCATGGCGGCGCTCGTCCCGAACGGCGGCGCCGCTTTCGTTTTTCCGTTGCGCTTGGGGTCTTTTACCCGTGGCGATAGCGCTGTTATTGCGGCGCATATCATATGCCGCCGCAATTCATTCCCGCAAAAGTTCCGTTGCGCGGACTTTTGCGTTTTCCAATGAATGTAGCCTATCCACCTAGGACAAAGGGGAATAGGGAGGGAATCGGTTATTTCAGCCGGCGGGAATGGGAAACGATATTGTCGGCAAAAAAGGGATAGGCACATTTTGCGTTGCCAATCGCCGCAGAAGCGGAATCCTTGCATGGAGGCGACAGCCCGCACCCGTGCACGAGAAAATACCATTGGCAACTTTACTGCGGAAAATATTTCCGACAGCGGCGGTTTTACGGATTTTGGCGCGTCCGCACAGTATTTGGGAAGGCGGGCGATATGGGCAATTCTGCGTTTTTCGCTCTCGACATGGGTGGACGACGGAACGTACATTTTTGTAAAGTGTTTGCGATATGAAAAAATTGGGATTGTCGGCTAAGATTTTTGCGCCGGTTTTAGTTTGGGCGTGTTCGGCGGCTCTGTGTTTCTCAAATGAAAAGCCGCAGGATTTGATGGTAAGATTGTCGAAAATCGAAGTACTGATGGAGGACCTGGAAGCGTACAACGCCCTCTTGAAAGAGGAAATTCTCGCGTCCGTCAAGTTGGAGCCCGGGGTACGCGCGCTTTATGCCGTCTGCGATAAAGACGCCCCGAACAGAATAACGATACTCGAAATTTACGAAAACGAAGCCGCATACAAAAAACATATCGAAAGCCCGCACTTCCAAAAATACAAGTCCGGAACCTTGAAAATGGTGAAGTCTCTGGAACTTAAAGACGTGTCCGCGCTGATTCCGGATATGAAGATAAAGTGAGCGCGCCGCGGATTGGAGGCAGTACCGATAAGGCGCATTTTTCGCGCGCTGTCGGCGCACATGGCGTGTCCGGGAAATCGGCGCTGTCCGGTTTTTAAAAAAGAAACGCCCTCAACTTTTGATATTGACCAAAAAACCGCAATCCATCGGGAATGCGGTTTTCAAATATACTTGCGGCGATATTTCCCGTTCTCTTTATACGGGCGCATAACCGTCTTTGCCGTTGAGCCTGCATTTTGCGGCTTTCATATATCGCAAATCTATCGAAAATTTTTATCCTCCCAAAACAAGCTTTTTCCGTTCATTCGGCGCAAATTCAATTCTTTTCAAATCCGCTTAAATTCGCTTTAACATATTGGCATTCGCCAACAAAAAACCGCAATCCCCAAGAGGAATGCGGCTTTCAAATGGGTGCAGGGAGTGGATTTGAACCACTGACCTTCAGGTTATGAGCCTGACGAGCTACCATGCTGCTCCACCCTGCGTCAATTTTTAAAGTTGGAAGTAAATTTCCGCCGCGGCGAGATTGCAAGAAAAAAAATTCGTTTTGCGGATTTTTCCGTTTTTTTTCGGATTTTGCCGCGCCGGCGGCCTATTCCGACCCGCTCCTAAAACGGCGGGAAAAACCGCTTCTTAAAAGCGTTTACGTTCGTGCGCGTTTCAAAAATCTTGAAAATTTCCGCACATACCGCGGCGTCTTCAAAGGCGTCATGGTGCCTGAACCCTCCAATGCCGAGAGCCTGGGCAAGCTCGTCGAGACGGTTGCCGCCGCGCCCCCGCAGCCGGCGGCTGATGGAAAGCGTGCATATGTAGTCGAATTCTCCGGCGTCGGGAGGCCTGTATTCCGCGAGCGCCGCGCGCAGGCATGATATGTCGAACCCCGCATTGTGCGCCACGACATTGTCGGACAGAAACGGCCTCATTTTTCGCCAGACCTCCGGAAAGGTAGGCGCACCGCGCACATCGTCGGGCGTTATACCGTGCACGTTCATGCACCGCCAATCGAAATGCGCCCGGGGATCGACAAGAGTGTTTAGCGTGGCGACCGTCTTTCCGTTCTCGACGCGCACGAGCCCAACCGCGCATATCGAACCGCGCGCACAGTTTGCCGTTTCAAAGTCTATGGCGGTAAAATCCATTTGAAATTAATAATTTTACTCTCCCGCTCCCAAGTCAACAAATTTGGCACCATTGACAAACACGAGGCGCGGGCACGGAGCTGCCAGCCAGGCGCAAGGTGCACCAGCCATTGAAGGGTACGAGGCGCACTTCCATTGAAGGGTGCGAGGCGCACTTCCATTGAAGGGGCTGACGCCCCTTACGAAGATTGGCTTCGCCAATGCTTCTATCCCTCCTCAATCCTAACAAAAAACGAACCTCCCATAAAAGAGGTTCGTACACGCTTCCGGAGTTCGTTCTGAAAAACCTCGGGTTCCCGATTTGGCGCAATGAAAACGAAAGCTTATTTTATCCGAAGCGCAGCGAGGTTATAAAATAAGGCTTTCGGGAAGGATAAAATGCGGCAGCATTTTACCCCGCAGGGGTGAGAACAGCGCGGATTGCGCGCAGCGCAACCAAGCGAGCGAATCCATTTTGGATGAAGAGCAAGGGCGGAAGTGCCGCTTCCATTGAAGGGCTGCGCCCTTACGCCTATCGCTGCGCGATAAGGCTATCCCTTCATAAATATAAAGAAAAAGCCGCGGCCGAAGCGTACTTTTAGTACGTGAGGGCGCGGCTTATTCCGAAGCAACGTTTTTTAAATTGGGGCGCGTCAAACTGCCGCTCAGGCGAGTATTTGAAAGAGTCTGCCGGTGGGAGCGTACTGGCGTACGTGACCAGTGGCAGGCTCTTTCAAAACGGAGCATCAGCGGCAGTTTCACGCGCCCGCGCCGAATCTTAGAGATTGAATATCTGCTTTACGGCAGTCTGTTCGTCGAGGAGCTCCTTGTTGCTGGCGTCGATTTTCTCGCGCGAGAACTCGTTGATTTCGAGCCCCTGGACGACTTCCCAATTCTTGCCGTCGGAGCGGACGGGGAGGGAGGTTATGATTCCCTTCGGAGTGCCGTAGCTGCCGTCGGAGCAGACGCCGACGCTGAACCACTGGCCTTCCGGCGTCGGGGTCACGAGCGTGCGGACGGTATCTATGGCAGCATTCGCCGCGCTCGCCGCGCTCGAAAGGCCGCGCGCCTCTATGATTGCCGCCCCGCGCTTTTGGACGATCGGAATGAAGTCGTTTTTAAGCCACGCCTCGTCGGAGATGACTTCCGTCGCTGGCTTGCCGCCGATTTTTGCGTTGTAGAAGTCGGGATACTGGGTGGAGGAGTGGTTGCCCCAGATGGTCATGTTCGTCACTTCGTTGACGTGCACGCCGGCCTTTTGGGCGAGCTGCGCCCTGCCGCGGTTCTCGTCGAGGCGCGTCATGGCAAACCAGCGGTTTGCGGGGATATTCGTCGCGTGGGTCATGGCAATCCAGCAGTTTGTGTTGCAGGGGTTGCCGACAACGAGCACGCGGATATCGTCGGCGGCATTCTTTTCTATGGCCTGCCCCTGCCCTATGAAAATCTTGCCGTTTATCCCGAGCAGGTCGGAGCGCTCCATGCCCTTCTTGCGGGGGACGCTGCCGACGAGGAGCGCCCAGTTGGCGCCCTTGAACCCCTCGTTGAGGTCGCAGGTCGTCACTATGCCGTTAAGCAGCGGGAAAGCGCAGTCATCGAGCTCCATCTTGACGCCTTCAAGGGCTTTCATTCCGGGCTCGATTTCAATGAGATTCAATTCCACGGGCTGGTCGGGGCCGAATACGGCGCCGCTTGCGATTCTGAACAGGAGGGAGTAGCCGATTTGTCCGGCGGCTCCGGTTATTGCGACTCTTATGGGTTTTTTCATCTTTTTGTCTCCTTATAGTTTAAAATGCTATTTCCAGTTGAACGGGAATTCGAAGGAGAGCAGGAGTGTCTGCTCCGACTTCTGCGCGCTGTCGGCATTGACGGCGTCGTAGCTGTAAGTATACCTGAGGGCGATGTCCATGACTTCGGTGGCGTGCATGAGGAGCGCGAGACCGAGATTGACTGAATATTCTTCCGGCTTTTGGAGGTTGAAGCCTGCGTACAGCTTCTGTTCAAACGCCATAAGCTTGCTGATGTCCCAGTGCAGCGATTCCGACACGACCGCCATGGCGACCCACTTGGTGTCGTAGTCGTCGGCATTGATGTAGCGGACAGCGGGGCCGGGCGCGATGTCGATGTAGAAATCGTAGCGTTTGAAGTCGAAGCGATAGCCGAACACAAGGGCTTCGTCAACCTGGTCGCGTATGCCCTTTATCGTGTCGCGGCGGTACGAGAGGAGGTTTTCGTAGTACCAATTACTCGCCTTGTTCACATCCCTGCGGAATTTGGTTTCCGCGCCGTATTTGTCGAGCGTGCGGTTTGTAATGTCGTCGATGGTTTCGGAGGTGTAGTCGTAGAAGGCCGTGAACTCGAACTTGTTCAAATCCCACTCTTTTTTGGCGTCGAAAGCGAGGTTTACGGAAAAGTTGGTGGAGGTAGTCTCCTTCAAAGCGGCCCCGCCGCGGACTCTGAACTGCCAGTCTTCGGGGAAATTCTGCTTTATGAAATTGCGGTATTCCGTAATCCATTCCGGCTCCTTGGCCTTGGGCTCCGGCGCGGTTTCGTCCGCCGCGGGCTCAGCCTGTGGAGCGGGGGCGGGAGCCTGGGCGACGGGCGCCGCATCGGCCGCATTGGCGGCGGCGGGGGCGGCGTCGGGCGATATATTGGCTATTGCCGAACGGGGAATGGAAACCTGTCCGAACACCGTGTTTGCCACCACGCTTTCGGGGGTGGAAGAGACTATCGCAGCGGTGATTTTGTCGCCGTTTGCGAGGTTTATGATCTCTGCGTCGGCCGCCGCGCAGGCGGTTGCGATTACCGCGGCAAAGGCAAACTTGCCTATAAGTCCGTGAGTTCTCGTCATAACTATGGAATTCTTAAATTAAAAAATCGTTCCGATAATGCCATTACGCGCGCGCCCTTACAAGTTTTATTTTGGGGAAAATCGCCATTCCCGCGGGCCGGAATTCGCATGAAAAAAAAGTATTGAAGAAGCGTGGAGCGAATGCAATCATAGACAGCTTCACATTTATTTATCCACGGGAGAACGATATGGCAGTACCGATAACACAGGCTCTAACGGTCGCGAAATACGCGATATCCAACACGCTCAAAGGCAAGAAGCGCTATCCGCTGGTAATGATGCTCGAACCCCTGTTTCAATGCAATCTGGCGTGCTCGGGCTGCGGCAAAATCCAATACCCGCGCGAGATTCTCAGCCGCAGAATGCCAAAGGAAAAGGCGTGGGCGGCGCTCGAAGAATGCGGGGCGCCCGTGGTGAGCATCGCGGGCGGAGAGCCGCTCCTGCACCCCGAAATGCCGCAGATGATAGAGGGTTTTATCGAGCGCAGGAAGTTCGTATATATGTGCACAAACGCCCAAGTGCTGCTCGGGAAAATAGACCTCTACAAGCCGAGCAAGTACCTGTCTCTGGGCATACACCTCGACGGCACGCGCGAAATGCACGACAAGTCCGTCAACAAGGAGGGCGCCTACGACATCGCCGTCAAGGGGATAAGGGAGGCCGTTAAGCGCGGGTTTAGGGTGACGACCAACACGACGATTTTCAACGACGCCGACCCCGACGAGGTGCGCAGATTCTTCGACGAAGCCATGTCGCTGGGCGTCGAGGGCATGATGATATCCCCCGGATTTCCCTACAACAAGGCGCCCAGCCAGGACATATTCCTCGAACGCAACAAGACGGTTGAACTTTTCAGAAAGATACTTTCCAACCCGAAGAAAGAATGGGTGTTCAACCACTCCCCGGGATTCCTCGCATTTTTGAAGGGCGAACAGGAGTACGAATGCACGCCGTGGGGAAACCCGACCTATTCGATTTTCGGCTGGCAAAAACCGTGCTACCTCATCAACGACGGCTACTGCGAAACTTTCGCCGAACTGATGGACTGCATAGACTCCTACGGGCTTGGGCACAACGGCACGCGCCCCGAGTGCAAGGACTGCATGCTCCACAGCGGCTACGAGGCCAGCGCCGTCCGCGACATCTTCGGGACGTTCGGCGGGCTCGCGCGCGCGGCAAAGCACATGCGCAATTTCAGGAAGCGCTCGTAAATGGCGCCGGAGGGCGGAGAGGCTTTCGACGGGCGGGCTCTTCCGCCGCTTTGCGAAAAGATTTTCGGCAGCGGCGGATACGCCTCCATACTCCCCAACTTCGAGCACAGGCCCGAGCAGGAGCGGATGGCGTACTGCTGCGCGCAGGCGTTTTCGGGCAATTCGCCGCTTCTCTTCGAGGCGGGAACGGGAGTGGGCAAGAGCATGGCATACCTCGTCCCGGGAATAATCGCCGCCAAGAGGTTCAAGAGGCAGCTCGTCGTCGCCACGCACACGATAGCGCTCCAACAGCAGATCATGGAAAAGGATTTGCCGCGGATCTCCATGATGTTTTCCAACTGCGTGGCGCTCTCCGACTGCGCGGATTTCAAGGCGGCCCTCCTGCTCGGGCGCGCAAACTATCTGTGCCCGCACAGGCTGAAACGCGCGCTCGCCGAAAAGAGAGAGCTGTTCGACACCGCCGAGAGCGCGGAGCTCGAACGCATAGCCGCGTGGGCGGAGACCACCCGCACGGGGCTCGCGGAAGAGCTCAACCCGCCGCCCGACCCCGAAGTGTGGAGTTGGGTCAACGCGGATTCGTCGTCGTGCGCGCCGAAAAACTGCTCGGACGGCTCATGCTTCTACCAGAACGCGCGGCGCGGCATATCTTCGGCGGACATAGTGGTGCTCAACCACAACCTGTTGTTCTCGCTTCTGTCCGCCGGAATGGGCGCGGGGAAAGACGAGAGCGGCGTGCTTTTCGCAAACGACATGCTCGTAATCGACGAGGCGCACCTCATACCGGACGTCGCCTCCGACGCCTTCGGTCTGTCAATTTCGGGGCCGGGCATAAGGCGCGAGCTGTCCAGAATCTACGACCCCCGCAAAAAGCGCGGACTGATTGCGCGCTCGGGGCTGGCTGAATTCAGGGACAAACAGATCGTCTGCGACGCGATTGGCGAATGCGAAGAACTGTTCGCGAAAATCAAAAAAGACTTTCTGCTCTCCCGCGACACCGTGCGCCTCAGCTCGCCCGACTGGGCGGACGTCTCGGGGGCGGTCGGCGCGCTCGATTCAACAATGCGCCTCTTGGACACCCTCGCCCAAAACGCCCCCAACGAGCGGCTGGCATCGGAAATCAAGGACTACCGCAGAAAGGTCTCAGGCATAAAGAACGCGATAGAGGACTGCGCATACCTATCCGACCCCGATTCGGTATATTGGCTGGAAGCGGCGGGGGCCGGCGGCAGGTCGGCGTCGCTCAATTCGGCGCCCATAGACGTCTCCGGAATACTGCGCAGGGTTTTGTTTTCCGGAGGCTCTCCCGTGATACTCACTTCCGCAACGCTCGCGATTTCCGGAAGCATGGAGGACTTCGCCGGAAAAATCGGCGCCGAAACGGCGGAATCTTTCGTGTGCGACTCGCCTTTCGACTACGGCAAAAACATGCGCGCATTCCTGTTTTCCGACGCCGCCGCCCCCGACAGCCAGACCGGAAAAATGGACTGCGAAAAAACCGCCGCCTACATAGGCAGGCTCGCGAATGTCGTGAGGGGCGGGACGCTCGCGCTATTCACCAGCCGCGCCGACCTCAAAAGAACCGCGGAAATTCTCGAAGCTTCCGGCGCGCTCAAAGGCCGCAGACTCTACGTGCAGGGCAGAATGCCGCGCGCGGAAACCGTCAGAAAGTTTGCGGAAGACGCCAACGCGGTGCTGATGGGCACGGACACCTTTTGGACGGGCATAGACGTCCCGGGCGACGCGCTCTCGCAAGTGATAATAGTAAGGCTGCCGTTCGAGAACTTCAAACACCCGCTCACGGAGGCGAGAATGGAGCGCGCCGAAGCGCTCGGCGAAAACCCGTTTGTCAAAATCTCCCTGCCGGCGGCGATAATAAAATTCAGGCAGGGAATCGGACGGCTGATACGCAGCGCGCGCGACCGCGGAATAGTCTGCGTGCTCGACCCGCGGATGCTGACAAAATCCTACGGCAAAAACTTCGCCGCAGCCATACCGACGCCGAGGGTCGAAAGGGCGCGCGCGGACGAAATCGAAACTTTTGTAAAGGAAGAGACGGATTATTTGTTTTCGCCCGATTCCGAAGCCCTCTAAAATTTTGCAGGCGCGCACGCAGCCTGCTTCACGCCGGACATTGCGCCGCAGTCTGCGGAACCCTTTTCCCCTTTGGAATTGCCCGCAGCGGAGCTCAACGGCGGCGCTGCGGCTTCAAGAGCGTATTTATTTCCCTGCGTTTTCCGGCGCCGGCGGAGGATTCAGGGGAGAGGGAAAACGCGGAAGGAAATATGCCGCCTCCGTCCTATTTACGCGCCTAACGGAAACTCGCGCGTTTTGTCCGGACGGATATCCCCCCCTCCGTGATTAAACCCGCGCATTCCTGCCCCCGAGAATAAAAAAATCGCGGGCGATTCCGCAAGAGACGGGGAAAGCGCCCCGCTTCAATCCGCATGGAAAAAATCCTAAGACAAGCGCGCAAGACGCCGTATCGTAAAATTCGATTTTTGGAAAACAAAGTTAAATTTGGGGAACGCCCATATTTTGGAAATTTTCGGGAGAGGTAAAGTTCGCGGCACATCCGGACCGCGCCGGCGACGTTTTCCGCGCCGCGCAAAAGAATGAAACTGCAACCCCATTTAAAGGCCCTTGCAAGCGTTTTGCGGGGGCTTTTATTGCCAACCCGGCGATTGCCACGACATGTTCGGCGACGGTTCGGCGGGGCGTAAGCCGTTCCGAATTTTACTTCATTTCAGGGATTCGGCGCAAAAAGTTTCCAAACCCAAAGCCGAATCCGCCCCAATCCCTTTATTTTTCCCGCTATTTCCCGCTGCAAAACTCGTCATTCAAACATCAACGCGCCGCATTGAAAAGCTCCGGCGCAAAAAAACGCGCGGATTTTCCGCGCGCCGTCAAAAAAAGCTTTTCCGCCGCTACCCGTTTTCCGGGAGCGGGGGCGCGATAATTTCGCCGCCGTCCCCGTCCGGCCTCGCGGCGGCGGCTTCGGCTTCTGTTGAGGGAGCGGCCGCCCCCGTACTGCGCCTGAACTCCTCCGGATCGGTAGGTGTAAATTCGCCGCGGACGATTTTATAGACATCCTCGCCCTCGATGGTTTCGCGCAAAAGCAGCTCGCTTGCGATGAGGTCGAGCTTGCCGCGGTTTTCGCGCACTATTTTGCGCGCCCTTTCGAGCTGCCCGTCGACTATCGCCTTTATCTCGCCGTCCACAAGCTGCGCGGTCTTTTCGCTGAAATGTTCGTCGCGCGCGATCTCCTTGCCCAAAAATATGTGGTCCTGGTTTTCGCCGAGGGCTATCGGGCCGATCTCGCCCATGCCCCAGTCGCAGACCATCTTGCGCGCGATTTTCGTCGCCTGCTTGATGTCTCCCGCCGCGCCGTTTGTGATGTCGGTAAAAACCGCCTCCTCCGCGACCCTACCGCCGAGACTCGTGCAGATGTGGTTCAACAGGGACTTTTTCGACTCCGTGCGGATGTCGCGCGATGGCACGAACATCGTAGACCCCAGGCTCTGCCCGCGCGGGATTATCGTCACCTTGTGCACGGGAAGCCGCCCGTCGTCGATGACGGCCTGTATGAGCGCGTGCCCCGCCTCGTGATAGGCGGTGAGCTTCTTTTCGCCGTCGTCCATGAGCTTGCGGCGCTCGCGCCCGAAAAACACTTTGTCGCGCGCCTCGTCGATGTCCGCCATGGTGACGGTCTTGTCGTTGCGGCGCGCCGCGATGATGGCGCCCTCGTTTAGGAGGTTCGCCAAGTCAGCGCCGGAGCACCCGGGCGTGATTTTCGCGATGGTCGCCAGATCCACGGACGGGTCGAGCTTGATTTTCGCCGCGTGTATTTTGAGGATTTCCTCGCGCCCCTTGACATCCGGAAGGTCGATTACAACCTGCCTGTCAAACCTGCCGGGGCGCAGGAGCGCGCTGTCGAGAACATCGGGGCGGTTGGTCGCCGCTATGATGATTACGCCGCTGTGGGCGTCGAAGCCGTCCATCTCGACGAGGAGGGAATTCAGGGTCTGCTCGCGCTCGTCGTGTCCGCCGCCCATACCGGCGCCGCGCTGCCGCCCCACGGCGTCGATTTCGTCGATGAACACGAGGCACGGGGCGGTTTTGCGCGCCTGCTCGAACATGTCGCGCACGCGCGCGGCGCCGACGCCCACGAACATTTCAACGAAGTCCGATCCGCTGATCGAATAGAACGGCACGTCGGCCTCTCCCGCGACGGCGCGCGCCAAAAGGGTCTTGCCGGTTCCGGGCGGGCCGACCATGAGGATGCCCTTGGGGATCCTCGCCCCGATGTCGCTGAAACGCTTTGGGTTTTTGAGGAACTCCACGACCTCCGAAACTTCCTCTTTGGACTCGTCGCAGCCGGCGACGTCCTTAAATGTCACCTTGTCCTTGTCCGGCGAAAGCAGGCGCGCGCGGCTCTTGCCGAAACTCATCGCCCCGCGGCCCGTGGCGCGCATCTGGCGGGTGAATAGGAAATACAGCACGCCAACTATTATCAGAAACGGCAGCACGCTCGATACGAGATTTCCCCAGAAAGTGCTCGACGGGACTTCCTTGACCTCCCACGGGGCGGTCGGGTAGGTCAAGCGCTTGTACATGTCCTCGGTAATCCTGCCGGCAAAGACGAAATTCAGCGAGCGCGGCGCGTCCTTCGGGGCGTCCTCGAGCCCGTAGACGGGATTTTTCATCTTGCCCTCGACGACATACCAATCCTTGCCCGCCGAAGGATCGTTGCGCAGGGAAATCTCCAAAATGGCGTCGTTCTGCACGGCCGCCATCAGCTGTTTGGTGTCGAGCGTCTGGACGTTGCCGGATCCGCTGCGCGGCAGGGAAACGAGCATAATTATTGCGCATACAATCACTATCCAAACAAAATACGGTTTGTTCGGAATCTTGCCGAAAGCGTTTTTTTCCTTCTTGTCCATTTAATAGTTAAAAGGCGGATTAGAATTTAAATATTTTCGCACGTCAATTCAATTACCGAGCGCGACCCCGCCGCCTTGAATAGCTCCGACGGTGGCAACCCGGGGCTCCACAATATATCTCCCCCCAGATTACAGACAACAAAGGCCGGTTTTCGTTCCCATACGGGAATTTTTTTTGAGTTGAAAATCTCCTTCAACTTTTTGGGAGAACGCGACCCGAGCGGCGGATACCTGTCGCCGTCGCGCCGCGAGCGGGCAATGAGCGCGCCGTCCGCAAGCCCCCCCGTGGCGGAAAGGTCTATATACGCGCGCCGGGCATCGTCGTTTTCCCCGCTTGTTATCGACTCGAACCGCGCCTTCGTAAGCGAAACTTTTTCGACCCTCAGAACCCGCCCGCCAGGCAGGGCGTTTCTGCCGGATTTCAGGGGGATTTCCCAATCCGAAACGGGTTCCGGTTTTTCGAGCCTCACGGACGAGCCGTCGAAAAACATTTCCAATCCGCCGCCGACGCAAACGCGCGCAAAACCCTTCGAGACCGCCGCCCATACAAATGAGTCCGCGCACCCCGACCGCGTCTTACCCGCGAGCGAATTGAGCGAAAGCAGCTTTGCCGCCGCCCTGCGCACAAACGCCGGATCGGAGGCAAATTCGCGCGGGATCAGGAGTTTCCGCGGGGGATTCCCCGAATTGGAGAGTTCGAGCCGCGGGTTTGCGGCGGCGATTTCGCGCCCGAAAACTTTTTCGGCAAAATCCGAATCCTCCTGAAACAGCGCGCGGGATCTCAGGGCGCTACCGGCGAACTCCCCCGGGCAGAGCGCGTCTATCGCGGGAATTATCTCGGCGCGCAGCCTGTTGCGCAGGAAATCCGGCGACGAATTCGTCTCGTCCTCGCGCCATTCGGCCTTCGCATCTGAAAGGATTTTTTTGATTTCGGCTTTCGACATCCGCAGAAGCGGCCTCGCAAAAAGCGCGCCGCGGAAGTGCGAGAGCGGGCGCGGCGCGGACATGCCCTCGCTGCCCGAGCCGCGCATGAGGCGCATCACGAGCGTCTCGGCGACGTCTCCGGAATTGTGCCCCTGCACTATCGCCGAAAGACCGAGCTCGGCGGATTTCGAGGCGAAAAACGCAAGCCTCATCTTGCGCAGGGCGTCCTCCGAAATCCTCTCGGGCGCGCTCTCCGCGGCGCCCAAAACAAACTCCGCGCCGAGCGAGCGCGCAAGCCCGCCGACAAACTCCGCGTCCGAATCGGCGGCCACGCGCTCCCTGTGGTTAAAGTGCAGGACAAACAGGTTTTTCCCCCTCCCGCGGAATACCGACGCCGCCCACATGAGAGCGCACACCGAGTCCGCGCCGCCCGAGCACGCAACTCCGACCCTGCCGCCGCGCGCGGCGGCCCCTTCCACGGCGAGCGCCGCGGAGGGTTCGAGAAGAGCGCGGGGAATTTTGAAATTCGATTTTCCGGACATATTCATTCGGCAAGTTTATAGAGCATTATTAGCGCCCCCATCGCGGCGGGCGCAAGAAAGAAACCCGCGGCGCGCCGCCCGAGACGCCCAGAAAGGTCGGCAAAAAAGAGAAATGCGAGCGCGGCGACTCCCGCGGCAAAGCCGCTTTTTATGGAGAAGTCAACAGACATGTCCGCCGCCGAATTGAGCGCAAGCGCCGACTTGTTCATAACCCCCACGACCGCGCAGGATACCGCATTGAGCCACTGCGCCGCGAAATCCGGCAGGAAAAACCCCGCAAACCCGAGGCTTACCGCGATTCCCGAACCGAACACGAAGAGCGGTGAATAAAGGGCGGACGCCAAAGAGGCGTATCCGAAATAGTGCGCCGAAAGGGGAAACGCCGCCATCGAACACCCGAGGGAAATGCAGATCCCGCCCGCGGCGAAGTCGAAGAATTTACGCCTGAAACCGGAATAGGCGCGCCTGAAAAATCCCCCGTACAGGACACGCGGGGCGGCGGCTTCGGAAACCCTTTCAAAGAGCGGGAGGGAATAGACGAATATCGAGGCCGCCACGCAGTACGACAGCGCAAATCCGGCGTCGCCTATGTCGCGCGGGAAAACCGCGAGAGATACTATCGCGGCGAGCGTTATGGCGTCCACCGGCTTTGCGCCCCTGCCCAGAAGCGACGCCAGCCACACAACCGCCACCATTCCGAACGCGCGCATGGCCGACGGCCTTCCGCCGCAGGCGGCCACATATAAAAACAGCGCGGGAAGCGCGACAAGCGGCTGGATCCTCCGCCCCGCGCCCAGCGCGGAGAGCGCAAAGTATAAAATCCCCGCCGCGAACCCGACGTGCAGGCCGCTGATTGCGAATACGTGCATTACGCCCGCGCGCGCGAAGGCGTCTTTCTGCGCGGGCGCGAGCAGACTCTTGTCGCCGAGCATCATCGCCCGATAGGTCTTTGCCGCCTCCGATTCCGCCGACATGAAGGGCGGAAGCGCGCTCAGCGACGAATCCATGTACTCGGCGATTTTCGCGTAAAGCCCGAAGCGCGGGGAGGCCGGAACCTCGACTTTCACGCCGGAGCTCAGGGCGAATATTTTGTAATGCACGAATTTGCCCTCCAAATACCCGTCGAAATCGCGCGACTTTTGGCCCGAATGCCCGCGGGAGCGGCAGCGCGCCCCGCCGGTCGGATACACCGCGCCGTCGAAAACCGCCACCGCCGACGGGCGCAGCTCCGGCGGATTGCGCAGGCCCCCTTTGCCGTCGGAAACCGCATACCACAGCGGCTGCCCCGCAAGAAGCGGCAGATCCTTTGACGAGACAACCTCCGCCGTCCCGTAGAGGGAGCCGTTCTTTCCGCGCGAAACGTCCGAAATGCGCGCTGAAACCGACGCCTCTCGGGGGGCGAAGCCAGGGTACGGATTTTCGGGAACGCCCATGTAAAAGCGCGCGAGCGCCGCGCACCACACGGCGGCGAACACAACCGCGCCCCTCGCAATCCCGGCGCTCCTTGAAGCGCGGGGCGGCTCCGCCTCCGAAAACGCCAAAACCTCCGCGCTCGCAAGGAGCGCAAATAGAAAAACGCCCGCCGGGAGCGCAAACGCGGAAAACCTCCTCAACTCGGGGAATGCCGACGCCGCGGCGTAGGCGCACAAAATCGCCGCGAGAATCCACGCCGAAGGCGGCGCGCACGCCTCCCCTCGGCGCGCGGGGCATCGGGAACCGCCGGGCGGGGGAAGGCTCGTCATAGGCGCGTCAGTTCGAGTTCGGAGAGCGGGTCCGCAGTCCGGTCGAACTCCATCGAGCCTATTGCGCCCTCCGTTTTTCTGTCCTTAAAATAATCGCGCATTTTGGACGGATTGAACTTGGCGGCCTCCACCGCCTTTGCGAGCTCCACGACCGAGTCGTACCCGTAAGCTGCAACCCACGTCGGGGCCTTGCCGTATTTCGCCCTGTACGCCGCGGCGAACTCGCGCGAAGCGGGAGTGGAGATTTTGCCGAGCTCAAACAGCGTCGCCGTCCTGAAAAATTTCACGCCATCGGGAACCTTGAACGGCTCGAAGCCGAACACCGCGCCGGAGGCGACCGTCCCCCTGAACCCGTCTTTGGCGACGCTCTCGACGAAGCTTTTCAGCTCCCCGCCCCTGCCAACGTAAAACACGCAGTCGGGAAAGAGCCTCTTTATCTGCCCGCTGAAAATGGAGAAGTCGCGCGTGCCCTGCGTGAACACATCGGCGTAGAGCTTGGTGCGTTCGAGCCTCACGCAAAAGGCGAGGTAGTCTCCGCACGCCTTGCCGAACATCGAATCCACGCTCATGAGCACTATGCGGGTGTCGCGCCTGCCCGACCGCTCGACGGCTTTCGAGAGCACATCGCCGTCCTGCGCGCCGTTCAGAAATATCCTCACGGAATTCGGCGCGTCCACAGTCGCCGGCGGATACTGGCAGAGAAAGTTCACAAAGGCGTCGTCGCACTTGGCTATCCGCCGGTGCCACGGCACCACAACCTCGTCGAAGCCGACGGAAATCACCCTCACCCCGTCGCGGCGCAGGGCGTCGAAATTTTCCTCAAACGACAGCTTGCCGGAGCCGTTGGCGTCGCGCGGGACGATTTCGACTTTCAATCCGGCGATCCCGCCCGAAGCGTTTACTTTCTCGGCGCCGAGCTCCATGCCGTTGAGCGCCTCGCGCGCGGCGGCGGCGTTTTCGCCCGTAAGCGGCAGTATCGCGCCCATCGGATAGACGTTTTCGCCGAACTTCGGGGCGGACGAACAACCCGCGAGAGCCGCCGCCGCAATCGCGCAGACGGCGGCGAAAAATTTTGCGCATTTCGCATTCATACGCAAAAATGCTAACGGCGCGAAAGCCGCGCGCAACAATTATTTCCGCCCGGCCGCCGCGCGGTTCTGAAAGGATGCGGAAAGACCTATCGAGGCGCATACGTTAAAGACCAGAAACGCGACGCCGGCCGCGCCGAATACCCCGCCCAACCCCGAAAAAATCTCGAGCCTGCCGGAATTTTCATGCGCCGCGAGCGTCGAGTAGACCGCCATCGCCCAGAAAAAAGTCATCGCGAGCGCAAAGGACAACCCGCACGAAAGCGGCGTGAAAATCCCCCGCCCGCCTGAGTAAAGGCGCGACGCCGCATATCCGCCGACAGCGCCGAGTGCGCCTATCGAAAGCAGAATCGCCGAAAGCTCCGCAAAATTGTCGCCCATTTTCATATACCCGTCGACTACGCCCTCCGCGTTCCAATGGGTTGCGACAGTCTCGTCCCAAACCGGCCCGCACAGCCCGCGGAGCCAAAAGAAGAGCGCGGCGGTGGCAAAAATGTAAAAAATAAAAAGGGCGCGCTCAAAGCCCAAAATTTTTTTTGGGGCGCAAAATCCGGATTTTCCAGCGGCGCGCCCCTTCGGCTCAGGGGAATCGGGAAATTTTTTAAAGTAGAGCTTTTTTGCGAGGGCGTAGGCGTAGAGCGCAACCAGCCCGTATGCCGCGGCCTCCGCAACCGCGAAATATATGAACTCTTCCGCCCCCGCGAAATCCGCGGCGGCCCCCGCCAGCGCAAAAACCGCGACAACGCACGAAGCCGCAATCCCGAAGCGGACGTTTACGGCTTTCCAAATTTCATCGTCGGCGAGCGTATAGAAAAACCTCACCCCCACGGCGCCGTTGCGCGGAACGAATGCGCAAATAAGCGAAGCCGCAAACATCACGGCCTGGAAAATCATGAAATCCCGAAATCCCATAACCTTGCATATAATATGCTCCGGCGCAACTTTTCAAGAACAAAATCGCCCGCCGCAACCGCCGCGGCAGTGGCGCGGACATTCCGCGCCTCGGCGCGCATTTCCGCCGCCGCGGCTACCTTCCGAATCCGGACATCAAAGACGACATCATGCGCCTGCCCTTGCCGCCCTTCATCATCTTCATCATTTTGCGCATCTGCTCGAATTGCTTCAAAAGCGTGTTCACGTCGCGCACCTGCGTGCCCGATCCCCCCGCGATTCTCATGCGCCGGCGCGCGTTGATTATCGAAGGGTTGCGCCTCTCCGCGGGCGTCATCGAGAGTATTATCGCCTCCATGCGTCGCACGCGCGCCTCCTCTTTTTCTCCTATTTCTATGCCGGCGCCGCCCATGCCAGGCAGCATTTTCATTATGCCGCCCAGCGGCCCGAGCTTCTTTATCTGGCGCATCTGCGAGAGAAAATCCTCCAGATTGAAATCCGCCTTGCGGAGCTTCTCGGCCATCTTGGCGGCCTCCTCCATGTCGATGTTCTCCTGCGCCTTCTCGACGAGGCTCACGATGTCGCCCATGCCGAGTATGCGCTGCGACATGCGGTCGGCGTGGAACGCCTCGATGTCGGAAATCTTCTCGCCCGTGCCCGCAAATTTTATAGGCGCCCCCGAAACCGCCTTTATTGATAGCGCGGCGCCCCCGCGCGCGTCGCCGTCGAGCTTCGTCATCACGACCCCCGTCACGCCGACCGCCTCGTTGAACGCCTTCGCCACGCTGACAGCCTCCTGCCCCAGCGCCGCGTCCGCAACGAGCAGCACTTCTTTGGGCGAAACCGCCCCGCGCAGCCTCTTTATCTCCTCTATGAGGCCGGCGTCTATTTGCAGGCGTCCGGCGGTGTCGAAAATCACGGCATTCGCCCCGTTTTGCAGCGCGAGCTTCCCCAGCCGCTCCCCTATCTCCGGAACGTCCCTGGAATTTCTGTCCGAATAGACCGGCACCCCTATCTGCCTGCCCAAAATCTCCAGCTGGTCTATTGCCGCGGGCCTGTAAACGTCGCACGCAACGAGCGCCGGACGCATACCCTGCCTGCGCAGCAGCGCCGCAAGCTTCGCGGAAGTCGTCGTCTTGCCCGACCCGTGCAGGCCGACCATCATAATCCCAAGCGGCCTTATCGGGGAAAGCTCCGTCTCCCCCGCCCCGAGAAGCTTCACAAGCTCGTCGCTGATTATCTTGACGATCTGCTGCCCGGGCGTCACGGACTTCACGACCTCAAGGCCGACGCATTCCGCACGAACCCTCTCCGTGAAATCGCGCGCCACCTTGAAGTGCACGTCCGCCGACAAAAGCGCCTTGCGGACTTCGCCCAGCGCCTCCGCCATATTCTCGTCCGTAAGCTTCCCCAGCCCCCGCAAATTGCGCAGGGCTTTCGACAAATTCTCCGTTATTCCCTCAAACATTTTATTGAAGGGGGGCCGAGCCCTCCTTGCGCGCAATCGCTTGCGCAATGAGGCTATCCCCCCGTTATCGGTTGTTTATCTTTCTATAAAGCTTCCCCGCTTTTCCCCGCGGGGATACGCCCCGAACATCGGCAAAGCCGATTCCCGCAAGGGGGAGGCGTTTTATCGGCGGGCGCGCCCCTATGCCCCGAGCGTGTCGGAGCCGTACCAGTGCGCCAGAGCCTCGGGGACGGCTATCGACCCGTCGTCGCGGACATTGTTTTCGAGCAGAGCCGCCAGCACGCGCGGAATCGCGAGCCCCGAGCCGTTCAGCGTATGCACGAACGCGGGCTTTCCGCCGGCCGACTTGAAGCGTATGTTGGCGCGGCGCGCCTGGAAGTCCGTGAAGCAGGAGCAGCTCGATACTTCGAGCCACCTCTTCTGCCCCGCCGCCCACACTTCGAGGTCGAACTGCTTGGCGTGCGGGAAACCGATGTCGCCCGTGCATATCGCGAGCACGCGGTATGGCAGACTCAGCTTTTGCAGAATCCCCTCGGCGTCGTTGCGGAGCTTTTCGAGCTCCTCGAAACTGCTGTCGGGGTGCGCCCATTTGACGAGCTCCACTTTGTCGAACTGGTGCAGGCGGTTGAGCCCGCGCACGTCCTTGCCCCAGCTTCCCGCCTCGCGGCGGAAACACGGGGTGTACGCGCACGCGCAAACCGGCAGCTGCGACTCCTCGAAAACTTCGTCGCGGTAGAAATTCGTCACTGGCACTTCCGCCGTAGGAATCATATAGTAGTCGTCCGCCGCGTCATGGTACATCTGCCCCTCCTTGTCGGGGAGCTGGCCCGTCGCGGTGGCGCTCGCGGCGTTCACCATTATCGGGCACATGAGCTCGCGGTACCCGTTTTTGCGCGCCTCGTCGAGGAAGAACGAAAGCAGCGCCCGCACGAGCCGCGCCATGTCGCCGACGTAGAACGGGAATCCCGCCCCCGTAACCTTTACGCCCCTGCGGAAGTCGAGCAGCTTTTCAAACTGCGGCAAATCCCAGTGCGGCACGGCGTTTTTGATTTTGGAAATATCGCCCCACTCCCTGACGGTGACATTGTCCTCGGCGCTCTTTCCGACGGGAACGCTGTCGTCGGGCAGATTGGGAATGGTGAGCAGCAGGCGCTTCCACTCCTTTTCGATTTCGCCCGCGGCGGCCTCGAGCTCCTTGACGCGCTTCGACACATCTTTCATTTCGGCGAGTTTTGCCTTGAACTCATCGGAGCCCTTCGGGAGTTCGGACATCGCCCTGCTCGCGGCGTTTTGGGCGGCGCGAGCGTCCTCAAATTCCGCGACGGCCGCGCGCCTCTTGGCGTCGAACGCAATTATCGCGTCAATATCGCAGTCAAAGTGCTTGAGCGCGACTTTGGCCTTCACCAGTTCCGGATTTTCCCTGAGGAATTTTACGTCTATCATAATTTGGAAGATAATTGACTTTCGGAGGCGGCATTTCAACAAAATAGTTGGCGCGGCGGCGCGCGCGGAAAGACTGATTAAGGACTTGCAAAAAAATCCGCGCGCGCGTAGGATTTGGAGAAACATCCGGCGGCAACGCCTTAAAAAATATGCATATGACGGGATACATTTTTGCGGCCATCGCGATATTGGCCGCCCGCGCGCTGGCTGCGGGGGAGCCCGCTGCGGCCTCCGGCGGGGAATACCCCTCCCCTCCGCCGCGCGAACAATGGAAATTTATGGAAGACCTCGCAAAGCGCGAGCCCGTGCGGACGCGCTGGACGCGGGGCGCGAACGGCGGCGGGCTCGACATTTCCGGCGGCCTGCGCATAGCGGACGAATACGGCATCGGAGAAAATCTGGAAACCGCCATATCCGAGCTCAAATCGTTTTTCGCGGACGCGGGGCTGCCGGAAAACGGAAAAGTCCCCCTCAAACTCTCGCGCGGGAAAGTCGCGGGGAGAGAAAGCTACAAACTCAGTGTCGGAAAATCGGGCGCGGAGCTCTCCGCCGAGGACGACGAGGGAATGCGGCGCGGGATATACTATCTCGAAAACCTCATGGCCTCCCAGGACGGCGCGTTTTTGCCGCTCGGGGAAACCGAGCGCAAGCCGTGGCTCAAAAACAGAATATCGCGGTGCTTTTTCGGCCCGATAAAGCGCCCGCCTTTCAACCGCGACGAACTGCTCGACGGCGTGGACTACTACCCGGGCGACTACCTCGGCAAGCTCGCGCGCGAGGGAATCAACGGGCTGTGGATTACGGTGGAATTCCGCGACCTCGCCGAAACGTCTTTTGCCAAGCGCGGACCGATGGCACAAAGGCGGCTCGAAAAGCTGCGCAAGACCGTCGAGAAGTGCGGGAGGTACGGGATAAAAGTCTGGCTGTTCGCGATAGAGCCCGCGTCGCTGCCGGCGGGCGACCCGCTGCTCGCCGCCCACCCCGAATGGAAGGGCGCGCGCGGGTGGAAAAACGACTACGCATTCTGCACTTCAAGCGAATCCGCCCTGCGGTATTTGCGCGAATCCCTCGCCGACATATTCGCGCAGGTTCCCAATCTCGGAGGACTGATAAACATAAGCCACGGGGAGAGGATAACAAACTGCCTCAGCGCCCTGCCCGCCGTCTCCGACGCCCAGGTGAATTGCCCGCGCTGCTCGAAACGCCCCAAGTGGGAAATCCACGCCGATGCCGCGCGCGCCATGGCGGAGGGCATGAGAAAATCCAACCCCGAAGCCGAGCTCATAACCTGGCTATATCAGCCGCAGCCCGAGGCGGAGCGCGCGCCGTGGGTGTTCGACCTCGCCCGCCACGTTCCGGAGGGCGCGATAATCCAATACAACTTCGAGAGCGGCGCGATCAAAAAGCAGCTCGGCAGGTGGAGGAGCGGCGGAGACTACTGGCTGTCGTTCTGCGGCCCGGCCCAGCCGTTCGAGAGAATCGCCGACGCCGCGCGCGCCTCCGGCGCGGAGCTGTCCGCAAAAATCCAGGTGGGGTGCTCGCACGAAGTCGCAACCGTCCCGTTCGTTCCCGCTCCCGGGCTGCTGTACGACAAATACGCGCGGATGAAAAAGGCGGGGTGTTCGAGCGTCATGCAGTGCTGGTATTTCGGCAACTACCCGGGCGCGATGAACGAGGCGGCGGGGGAACTCGCCTTTGAGGATTTCAAGGGCTCGAAGGAGGATTTTCTCGCAAGGCTCGCGCGCCCGAAGTGGGGCGCCGACGCCGAAAGAATCGCGAAAATATGGGGCGCGTACGCCGAAGGGTACTCCCATTATCCGCTCTCGAACGACATGCAGTACTACGGGCCGATGCACGCGGGCGTCGTGTGGCCGCTTCATTTCGACATCGGAATGAGGCCGCTAAACCCGACGTGGAAGCCCGACACTGCGCCGAACGGCGAGACGATAGGGGAGGCGCTCGAAAACCATTCGCTCGAAGAGGCATTGGAGCTCGCGCGGGCGATGTGCGCCGAAATGGAATCCGCCGCCCCCGACATTGAAGCGCTGGAAAAATCCCTCCCCGCAAACGACGGCCGACGCCTCGACCTCGGGCTCATGAAAGCGCTCAAAATCCAGTTCGAGAGCGCGCGCAACATTTTTGAATTTTACCTCCTGCGGCGCGGGGCATATTTCGCGGGGCGCGAAGCGGGCGGCGCGCAAAAGGCGGCCAAGCTCCTGTCGCGCATGGAGGAAATCGCGCGGGAGGAAGCGGTTCTGTCCGAAAAAATGGCGGAGCTGTGCGAAGCGGACTCGCGGCTAGGGTTCCACTCCGAGGCGGAATCGCACCTGTATTCGAAAGAGCGCCTGATATGGCGCATCGGCAAACTGAAAGAGACGGCGGCTCAAATCGGAGCCGCGCGGGAGGCGCTTGAAAAGGGCGGAAAGCTTCCCGAGAGCGGATTTGAAAAAAGCGCCCCGAAAGTACGCGCCGACGGAAAGTGGGTGGAGGGGAAGTCTATGCGCTGGCGGCTCTCGGAATCGGAAGAGGGGTTAACGTTCGAAGCGGAGCTCGACGGCGACTACGGGTACGACGAACTCGCAGCTACATTCTTCGACGCCGCTGGAACGGTTTTCCCGCAAACTATAAGATTCAGCCGCAACGGGGCTTCGGAATTCTGCAAGCTCGCCCGAACGCGTGTGGAGAACCGCAACGGGGGCGGATGGAGGGCGGAGGCTTTCCTACCCGACCTCGCGCGCGGCGGGAACCCAGCCCTGCGCCCCGCGTGGATATTCGTCCGCCGCGACGCCTCCGGAAGCCGCTCGAAAGCGCCCCCGATAGCCTACTCGTGGCCCGAATGCGAAAGTTTCCCGCAGTGGAGACTCAATATCGGCCCGATCCGCGGCGACATGTTCGGCAGGATAGCGCGCTGAATCTACGGCTTCACTACGCGCAGCATGGAGATTGTCGGCTTGTACCCGTCGATTCCCGTTATTTCGAGATCGTGTTTTAGCTTCATGTTTTTCAGGAAGTCGGCCGTGATGAAAAATGTCGCCGTGCGCACTTTGCCGCTGTCCGCGCACTCGACGACCCTGCGCCCGACTTCGCCGCCCGAATTGTATTCGAGCGCGAATTTCCCCCTCCCGAAATCGAAATACGAAATCTTCACGGCGATTTTCCTGCTTCTCCCGCGCAAAAATTTGCCGTCGACGTCAAAGCCTATTTTCGCGCCGGTCCGCGCTACATAGTCGTACCGCCTGTCGTCGCGCACCATCCACATCTTTATCGCGTGGCCTATTTTGACCGCGGGCTCCGTCTCGTAGCCGGGGCTGTCGCGCTGGTATACCCACCGCTCGAAGTTTTTCAGCCCCGTATTGGGATCCTCCGCCCCCTTTCCGTCGCGCCGCATATTGGACTTCCAAAGATAGCTTTCGCGCAGAAAGCACCACGCGTCGGGCGCGGTTTTTGCGGTCTTGCCAAGCTCCAACCCGACCCACACGAACATTTCGGGATTTATGGTGAACTCGTTCCAGATGACGTCGTTGGTGCGCATTTGAAGCAGCCGCAGGTTCGACGAAAAGTAGCGGTACGGGAAAGACGCCGTGGACTTGCCGAAGCGGTACCGCCCCCTTTCGCTCGCCCAATGCTCCTCGTACTCCTCGTTTTCCTCGCCGTTGCGCACGCCGCTCTTCACGACGGGATTTTCCTCGTCGACGTACAGGTAGCCGTCTTTGTCGATCTTCTGGCCTATCTTCTCGTCCGGAACGTGGTAGAGGTACATCTCCACGAATCCGCGGCGGATTCCGAAGCCCTTTGAAATTCCGTAGTCGCTCCATCCGCCCATGAAAACTTTGCGCTCCACGCCCTTTGCGGCCTCCGCCCACGCGTCTATGCGCTCCCTGACGTGCGGAAATCCGTCGGGGTTTTCGTGCTCGGGAACCGGCCCCATTCCCTCGTCGCCGTTGGAGTACGACGAATACCCCACAAACATTCCCTTCACCTCGTCCATTTGCGGAATCCCGGACTTCCCGAAAGCCTCGACGAGCTTCAAATACCGCTTGTGGAATTCGGGGTGCGCGGGGTCTATCGGCTTCATCCTGTCGCCCTTTCCCTCGGGATTTTCGTCCACCGGAACATTGTACTTGAACAGCCATTCGGGTGCGAAGCGCGTCGCCGCGGTGTGGATTCTTATGACGCTGCCGTATCCCTTTTCGGCGGCGGCTTTTATCATGTCTTTGAGGGGCTGGAAGTCGTAGACCCCCTCGGTTTTTTCGATATCCTTCCAATTCAGCCAAAAGCCAACTACCGGAATCGACGGGAAGTTCACGGGTTTTATCTTGGCGATTTTCCCCATGCCGTTCATTCCGGTGCGGTAGAGGGTGACGTATGAATTAGGGTCGGGCTTCACGCGCGGCGGAAGCGACCAGTCCCACCCGTCCCTCACGGAATCTTCCGCGATCCACTCGGCGGGCTTTACGTCCTCAAAATTCGTCTTTTTGTACCCGCCCCAATAGGGGTATTCGCTCTCGGGCAAAACGCGGTCGGGAACATTTTCCCCGCGCGCGAAAATTGCGAAGGCGGCGCAAAAAATCGGAAGCAAAACCTTTTTCATGCGCAAAAGGTAGCGGGGCCGCATTTTGTTTGCAAGCTTTTATGCTTTCGCGCCTTCCGCCGGGCGGAGCGCAAGATCCGCCGCGCCCCGCACAAAAAGGAAGGGGGAATTCCGATCTCCCCCCGCGCTCCGAAAATTCGGGAACAATCCGCCGCGTCCAAACGCCGCCGCCCGAATTCTAATCCTTGAAAACGTCCTCTATTTTCCACTTGTCGCTCCACCTTATTACGGGCATTGCGCCCTCACCCGAGCCCTCCCACTCGACGGGGAGGACAATGTACCTGCCGTCTATGGCGTCCTCGGGTATCCAGCGGTCGCCGAAATATATGAAGGCGTCCTTTTTGCCCTGAACCGGAATAACCGCGCTGCTCTGCGAGCGGAAAGTCGTGTCGGCCTTCGCCTCGACGGGGACGGTTTTCGACTTTTTCTGGCCCTCCCCGCGGCACGGGTTGCCGAGCTCCCTCCACTCGCCGAGCATTTTGTCGGAGACTGAAACCCTGCCGGGGTTAGGCGCCCAACCCGTGCAGTGCGACGAAAACATATAGTACTTTCCGCCCTTCTTGAATATGGCGGGCGCCTCGTGGTATCCGCCGGGGAAGACGCGCGCAAACCTGCCCGTGAACCCCGTGTATTCGGGATCGAGCTCATGTATGTGGAACGTAGAATTCTCTTCGCTCGCGCAGGCAAGATACGCCTCTCCGCCGCCGTCGACAAAAAGCGTCATGTCGCGCGCCATCTGGCCGCCGTCGAAGTCGCGCAAGAATATTCCGCCCCGCAGGATATGTTCCCTCTTTTCCCCGTCCGAACGCCTGCGGGACTTCCAGTCCGGATCCTTTTCTAGCTCCGCGCGGTACGCCCTGAGCCCGTCCGCCCCGTTCACCGGATATTTGCCGGCGTTGGGGCGGAAGCTGCGCAGGTATCTGTACGGCCCCGAGATATTGTCCGCCACCGCGACCCCGACGCGGGCGGTGGTGTAGTCGGGCTTTTCGGCGTAGATGTCCTTCAAGTCGGCGGACTTCGCGGTCGGCCCCTTGCGGAATTCGAGGTGCATCCACATCACATACTTTTTCGTCCGCGGATTGTATATGACTTTCGGCCTCTCCAATATTGTGCCGCGCACGATTTCCGAATCGGGGTCGCCGCTCATTTCGAGGGCGATTCCCTCGTCCTTCCAGTTGTATAGGTCGTCGGACGAATAGCAGTGGACGCCCGTCACCGACTTGTTGCCGAGCGTCCCGCCGAGCTTGTGTTCCCCGAAAATATAGTACCTGCCGTTGTCGAAAATCGCGCCCGCGCCGTGGGCGTTTATGTGCCTGCCGTTGTCGTCGAGCCACACCTGCCCGGGATTGAAGGAATCGTATTTTAGGACAGAAGCGGAATTCACCCCGCCCGTTCCGCAGCATCCGCCGGCGGCGAGAACCGCCGCGAGCCCGAGAAAAACGTTAAAAGATTTCATAAACAAATAATGCCGGAAACTCCGGCAAAAGACAATAAAATTAGACGCAAAAAGGGCGCCCCGATGCCGGAACGCCCGAAATCCGCGCGGGCGGCGCGGACTATGATTTGCGCGCCCCGCGCCGAATTGCGGCAAGCGCGAGCGCCGCGGCCGCAAAATACGCCGCGGCCGCCGCGGGCTCCGGAACCGCCGAGAACGACGCCACGAGACTGTCGTCCCGCACAAACAGCCGAACCTCCACTCCGTCCGAAACCGTCAGGGCAATGTCGCCGAGATATTCGCCTATGTTCGAGGAGGTCTCCCATGACATTATCGCGCGCTCGTATGATTCGACGCCATTTTCGTGGAGAAACATCTCCAAATCCCGCGCAGATACGTTGAATTTCATCTCGAGCCCCGAGGCGCCGGAAGCGACGTTGAAGATTCCGGAATCGGGATCCCCGTCAACCTTGGCGGCGGTTATCAAATCGCCGGCGTCGACATTCGGGAAAATGTCGAACGCAAAAGCGCCCCCGCCCCACTCTATGCGCGAGAACGCAACCGAGCCGTATTCGTAGTCGGGAGAAACGCCGGTCGCGCCGAATGCGGCGGAAGAGCCGTTGACGGAAAGCTTTCCGCCGACATTGCCCGAAAAATTCATTTCGAGAATCCCGTTTTCCACGCTCACGGAATTCGGGACATGTATCGCCGAATTGCGGCACGCGTCGCTGTTGTCAAGGTTGGAGGAATCCGCCGCAAACCTGAGGGTTTGTTTGGCGCCGGAATTATTCGCGTACATCGTCACGTTAAAAACCGAGGTCGAATCGATAATGCCGAGGCTGCCGGCCCACGCGTGGTCTTCGGAATTTGAAAATTCCAAATTCACGGTGGAATTTTGCTTGGAGAGTTTCAAAGCGCCGTCGCCGCGCAGCCCGCCGACGCGGATATTGCCGACGTCTCCGGCGGAGCTATCGCCGCCGCATTTGAGATCCCAAATCAGGTTGCTCTTCGACCCGCGGACTATCGGCTGGGTGAGATCCACATAGCCGTTTACCGTAAAATTAGTCACCTTTGTAAGCATCTCAATGCGCTCGGTGGCCCAATTCGTCCCCCGCCCGGCGGCGCGAAAGAGCAGATTCCCACCGATGAAGACGCTCCCGTTCGTGTGGTCGAAGGAATGGTGTTTGAAGGCGAATTTGAATCCGGCGTTGTTCGCACCGGCGATGTTGTTGTTTTCGACGATGAAGTCGCCCGAAACCTGGAAATTGGCGCCGTTTAAAACTTTTACGCCGCTCTCGGCCTGAACCCAATCCGCAGCGTTCCTCGCCGAAAAGAGGAAATCGCCCCTTATGGTAGCCGTGTTGTTTTCGGTCAAAAGAAACCACGCGCCGTTTGATCCCGTTCCGGAATCCCCGACTTTGAAAACCACATCGCGGGCGTTGAAATTGGCATAGTTTGAATTTGCCGTATAGCCGTTGGAATCCGCCGTAATGAAGACATTCGCATTGAAATCCGGCAAAGACGCTGCGGGCTCGCCGGAAATACTGCCTACATTGTAGTTCCCGACGTCGTTCAATTTATTGTTATTTCCCGAGGTAGGAATAAAATAATAATCCGAATACGTTTGGGCAAAAGCGGCGCATATAAAAGAAATAAAAGATAGAAATCCGGCAAAGACTTTTCTTAAAAGCCCATACGCCGCTGAATGCCCGCGGCAAAAGCGCGAAGAATTGGGAAATGCACTTATCATTATAATTCCTTTGTTTAATTTTGATAATTCCCCAAAAAACACATTTTCCTAAAAATGTCAAACTTTTACAAAACTCTTTCCAATATTTCCCATTCTCTGTCCCCGCCCCGTCACACGCACCGCGCAAAACATTCTTTCCCGCTCTCCATTGACGTTTGAAAAAATTCGGAAACGGGAAATGGCGGGAAATAATGGGAGATTGCGGAAAAATAAGAGGGTCGGGCCGGATTCGGGTTCCGGATTTGAGTTTGGAAACTTTTTTGCGCCGACTCCATAAAACGAAGCAAGATTTGGAACGGTTCCTCCCCGACGGGCCGCCGCCGAACATATGTGATACGCGCAGGGCCGGAAATAAAAACTCCTGCAAAATATTTGCAAGAGTCTTGAAAGGAGATTGCGGCTTTACTTTTTCTCCCGACATGGACGCCATCGCCGGATATGCGGAATGGATAATTGAAATGCGCCGCAAATTCCATCATGGCAATGTTTGCTATTTCCGCGAAGCCTTCGTGGTTTTGTCCCCCTCGGCAAAAAAGATGTTTTTCAATCGAATCGTTATTGCCACATATTCCCATACCTGCCGAATACAAAGCGGATGAATAGTTTGCGCAGATTAAAAAGCTTTCGGCGGCCGGATTTGCGCAGACGGAGGCGACAGCAGACATTCCCTACGGCAAATTGGAACAGGCTGCCAATGCGCGGGGCGATTTGCGGAAAACGGTCGACGGGGAGTTTGCGCCGACCGTGAAAACAACGCTGGGATTTCATGGGAATCCCAAAAATACGGGCGCATTCCCTAAACGTTTGATTTTATTCCTCAAATCTTGCAGTGCGATACGCTTTCGGCAAAAAACCCCGCGGCTTGCGCCGGCGGGGTTTTTGCAGGATTTCGGATTTCTCTCCGGATTTTAGAATCCGAAATCGACTTTCCCGCCGAACCAGAAGTTCTTCTCGCGACCGGAGAGCTCGTAGCTGCCGTCGCTTTGCGGGCCTTCACCGCCGCCGCGCTGGGAGAATCTTACGCCGCCGCTAATAGTGCAGTATTCGGTGACGGCATACGCGAGGTCGGCGCTTACGCCGTAATACCAGTAGTTGCAGCCCTGCCCGCCGAGCTTGCCGTCGTCCTTTTTGCCCGCGGTGAGATAGCCGCCGTAGACGCGGACGGGCATCGTGAAGCGCTCGTTGTCAAGAAGCCACCCGCCGACGGGAAATGCGTAGCCGAGCGACAACTCAAACACATGCTGTTCGAGCGTCCAGTTGTAGAAATAGTAGAAAGAAGGGCTGACGTTTATGCCGAAGAGATACGAGGCCGTATCGAAAGACACCCCGCCGTAAACCTCCATATCGCCGGAAATCAGATAACTGTCGCTATCCGGATACCAGTAGTAGATGTAGCCGACGTCCACGCGCAACTCCCTATAATAATAGACCGCCCCGATGTACGCATCCAACTCGTTGGCCTCTCCCATCTTCGTGCCCTTTATCGGAGAGGAATACCACGCGCCCGCATAGAGGTCGAGGGCGTAGAGGGGGTAGGAGAACTCAACCTTCGGCTGGATTGCGTGCCCCGAGCGCTTCTCGCCCCTAAACACGTATTCCGACTCATAACCCACCGCGGCGGAAACGCCGAGCAGCGAAAGCGAGAGTTCCGGCGTGTACTCGCGGTACTCGACGACATCGCCGCCCAGCCGCGTGACGGACGGCTTGTATCCCGTCGTCTGGTTGGCGGTGACGCCGCTGCCCAAATTCACGACATCCTTGTTTTCGGTTACCTGGGACTGCGCGGGCAGCGAGGCCGCAAACGCCGCGAAAGAGATTAGGAGTAATGCTGTCTTTTTCATGTTTTTACGGAGGATTTTTAGGGGGAAAATGAAAAATCAGTAGCGGTAGAACTCGGGTTTGTACGGGCCCTCGACTTTCACGCCGATGTAGTCGGCCTGCTTCTTAGTGAGCTTCGTGAGCTTGGCGCCGAGCTTTTTGAGGTGGAGCCTTGCGACTTCTTCGTCGAGCTTTTTGGGGAGAATGTAAACCTTGTTTTCGTACTTGCCCCTGTTCTTCCAGAGATCGATTTGCGCGAGCGTCTGGTTGGAAAAGGAGTTGCTCATCACAAACGACGGGTGCCCCGTGGCGCAGCCGAGATTCACGAGCCTGCCTTCGGCGAGCAGGAAAATCGAGTTGCCTTTCGGGAAGGTGTACTTGTCCACTTGCGGCTTGATGTTTGTGCGCTTTATCTTCGGGAAGGCCTGAAGCTTCGCCACCTGGATTTCGCTGTCGAAATGCCCGATGTTGCAGAGGATCGCCTGGTCCTTCATGCGCTTCATGTGGTCGATTGTGATGACGTCGCAGTTGCCCGTCGTCGTCACGTATATGTCGGCGAGCGGCAGGGCGTCTTCCACGGTGACGACGCGGTAGCCCTCCATCGCGGCTTGAAGCGCGCATATCGGGTCGATTTCGGAGACGAGCACCGTCGCGCCGAGACCTTTGAGCGCCTGCACGCAACCCTTGCCGACGTCGCCGTAGCCGCACACGAGGGCGACTTTGCCCGCCACCATGACGTCGGTCGCGCGCTTAATGCCGTCCACGAGGGATTCGCGGCAGCCGTATATGTTGTCGAATTTGCTCTTCGTGACGGAGTCGTTGACATTGATGGCGGGAAACAGCAGCCTGCCGTCTTCGACCATCTGGTAGAGCCTGTGGACGCCTGTGGTGGTCTCCTCGGAAACTCCCCTGACTTCGGCTACGACCTTGTGCCAATGGTTTTTATCGGCGGCGTAAACTTTTTTGAGGAGCTTTTTTATAACTTTCTCCTCTTCGGAGCCGGAGGGGGAATCTACCCACTTGTCGCCGTTTTCGAGCTCGTAGCCCTTATGGATTAGCAAAGTGGCGTCGCCGCCGTCGTCAACTATGAGCTGCGGGCCCTTGCCGTCCGGCCACGTGAGGGCGCGGCAGGTGCAGTCCCAATACTCTTCGAGCGACTCCCCCTTCCACGCGAATACGGGAACCCCCGCCTTGGCGATGGCTGCCGCAGCGTGGTCCTGAGTGGAAAATATGTTGCAGCTCGCCCAGCGCACGTCGGCGCCGAGGGCTTTGAGGGTCTCGATGAGCACGGCCGTCTGAATGGTCATGTGCAGCGAGCCGCTCACGCGGACGCCTTTGAGGGGCTTTTTGGGCGCGTATTCCTCGCGGATTGCCATCAGCCCGGGCATTTCCTTTTCGGCGATGTCGAGCTCCTTCCTTCCCCACGGGGCAAGGGATATGTCGGCAACTTTGAAATCGTTTTTGTCTTTTTTAGCCATTTTGCCTCACTTGGATTCCGCGGCCTTTTTGAGTTCTCCGGCCTTGTCGGTCTTTTCCCACGGCAGGTCGGACTTGGTAAAGTGCCCGTAATTGGTCGTCTTTTTGTAGATGGGACGCAGGAGGTCGAGCTGCGCGATAATGTCGGCCGGCTTGAAGCTGAAAACTTTCCGTATCGCCTTTTCGATTTTCTCCTCCGGAACTTTCGACGTTCCGAAAGTCTCAACCGCGATGCTGAGCGGCTGCGGATAGCCGATGGCGTAGGCGACCTGGATTTCGCACCTGTCGGCGAGCCCCGCCGCCACGACGTTCTTCGCCACCCATCTGCACATGTACGCCGCCGAGCGGTCCACCTTGCTGGGATCCTTGCCTGAGAACGCGCCGCCTCCGTGGCGCCCCGCGCCGCCGTAGGAGTCCACAATGATTTTCCTGCCCGTGAGCCCCGAATCCCCCTGCGGGCCGCCGACGACGAAATTGCCCGTCGGGTTCACGAGGAACTGGGTCTTTTTTGTTATGAGCTTTTTGGGGAGAACCTTTTTTACGACCTTTTCGACTATGTACTTTTCAATCTCCGCGTGCGATACCCCCGCCGCGTGCTGGGTTGAGACCACGACGTTTTCTATATACGCGGGCTTGCCGTCCTCGTAGGCTACGGCCACCTGGCTCTTGCAGTCGGGGCGCAGCCACTTGGGGCCCCTGCCGCCCTTGCGCTGCCTGGCGAGCTCCGTGAGAATCCTGTGAGCGAACATTATGGGAGCGGGCATCATCTCGGGCGTTTCGTTCGTGGCGTAGCCGAACATTATGCCCTGGTCACCTGCGCCCTGCTCGGCGGTCTTCTTGCCCTTTGCCTTACGGGCGTCCACGCCCTGCGCGATATCGGGGGACTGCCTGGTCAGCAGATTAGTCAAAAATATCTGGTCGGCGTGGAACACGTCGTCGGAATTGACGTAGCCTATCTCCCTCACGGCGCTGCGCACGATTTTCTCGTAGTCGAGGACGGCCTTAGTCGTGATTTCGCCCGCGATTACGACGCAGTTGCTCTTTACGAGCGTCTCGCAGGCGACGCGGCTGAACTTGTCCTGTTCGAGGCAGGCGTCGAGAATGCTGTCTGAAATGTAATCGGCGACTTTGTCGGGGTGCCCTTCGCCCACCGACTCCGATGAAAAGACATAGTTATTTATCATAAAGTTTAAAATCTAAGGGAAAATTTGCCCCTTTCAAGTCTTTTATGGCTCCGTAAACGGGATTTTTTGCCGCCGCGCGGGCGCCTAAAAAGCGGGCGCGCGCAGGGGAAGCCGTCAGTTTTTGGACGAGCGCCGGATCAGCGCGCAACCCGCCGCCTGGAATATTATGTTCGGCAGCCATATAAGCAAATCCGGACGCATGTGCGGGTATTTTTCAAGCCACGAAATCACCACTATCATCATGTAGTACGACATCGCGAGCGCCAGCGCTATCGCCACGTTCGCGAAAGTCTCCGAGCGCGACGCCTTTATGCCGAGCGGAACGGCGAGAACAACCATCGAGAATATCGAAAACGCCATCGCAAAATTCTTCTGTATCTGTATGCGCACCTCTATGCCGTCGCGGTACGCAAGCTCCGGAGTCGTCTCTTCAAGGGGCCTCGGGTGCCACGTGTCGCGCGCCTTCATGAGCTCCGAAAACGTCATGAGTTTCAGCCGCGTGTTGTTCTTGTCCATTCCGCCTATAATTTCGTTGAGCGGCAGCTTTATAACGAGCTCGTCAAAGCGCGCCGTCGGCAGCGGCGTGCGCAGGTTTTCGGGGTCGTCGTCGCGCGCCTTTTCCGCGCTGCCGTTTTTCAGCGTCAGCACTATCTCGTCGGCGGAGTCGTCGTAGTCCAAAACCCCGCGGTCGGCCTGGATTGAAACGCGGGAGCGCCCCTGCTTGTCGAGCTCCCAAATCCGGAAGCCCGCAAGCTCTCCCCCGTCCTCCCCGTTTGCGTAGATGACGTATCCGGGGAAATCCTTTATAAAGGAGCCCGGCTGTATGAATTGCAGCGGATTGTTGCGGATCAGGTTTCTGAGCGCGCTCTTGTAGGTTCTGTCGGCTATCGGCGCATAGTTGAAGTTTATGCCCACCGAAAACAAAGACGCTATGATGGCGATGAAAAACACCGGCGCCGCCATGCTGTATATCGACCTGCCGCACGCCTTTATCGCCACGACCTCACTCTGGGCCGACATCCTGCCGAACACGAGCAGTATGCCCGTGAGCATTCCCATCGGGAGCGCGTAGGGTATCACCCCGGGGATCAGCAGCGCCACTATATAAAGAAAGAACCCGATGCTGAGCCTTCCGGCGGCGAGGTCGCCCACGACCTCCTTCATGACGTTGCCGAGCACGAGCACGAACACGAAGAGCCCCACCGTCATGAAGGCGGCGCCCGCGACCTGCCTGAGTATGTATTTGTTCAGCGTACCCATTGCTTTTTCCATTACCGCACGCGGCGGGTTAGATTGCAATCCAAAACCGAGCCCCCCGCGCGGGCCGCGTTTCCGGAAGCGCCCGCGGGCGCGCGAGATATTGCTTGTCATGCGCCGCAGGCGCCGTAAAATGGCCCGAAAATTTTTCAAATTCACGCTGTAAAATGAAAGTCACAAAAAACTACTACACCGACTCGAACAACTGCCCGTTTTACGTGCACGAAAACGGCGACGGCATGAAGGAGGCCATTCTCTGGCACTTGGAGCGTTCGCTCGGCTGCGCGAGAAAGACCGCCACGACCCACTCGTGGTGGATCGCCACGGCGCTCGCCGTAAAAAACCACATCATGAACCGGTTTATCGACACGATGTACCGCCAGCATGAAAACGACGCGCGCAGGGTGCACTACTTTTCCCTCGAATACCTCGTGGGCAGGCTCACCACCGACATTCTCGTCAACACCAACCTGATGGAGCCCACCCGCAAGGCGCTCCGCGAACTCGGGCTTGACCCCGATGTGATATTTGACGCCGAAGTCGACATGGGGCTTGGCAACGGCGGCCTCGGAAGGCTCGCCGCATGCTTCCAGGACTCCCTTGCAACGCTCGGCTACCCCGCCATCGGCTACGGCATACGCTACGAGTTCGGGCTCTTCACGCAGTCTTTTGAAAACGGCAGGCAGGTGGAGTCGCCAGACAACTGGCTGAGGTTCGGCTGCCCGTGGGAGATCGTCCGCCCCGAATACACCGTGAAAGTCCCGATGGGCGGGCGCGTCGAAAACCGCATGAACGACAAGGGAGACTGGCGCCCCTCCTGGGAGGGCGCCAAGGAAATAGTCGGCGTGCCGTGGGACGTGCCGGTCGTCGGGTTCGGGGCAAAGACGGTGAACTTCCTGCGCCTCTGGGAATCGCGCGCTTCCAACGAATTCGACCTCGGGGCATTCAACGAGGGCGGCTACGCGCAGGCAGTCCACGAAAAGGCCATGAGCGAAACCATTTCGAAGGTTCTGTACCCCAACGACAAGACCGAAAACGGAAAGATTCTGCGGCTCCTGCAACAGTACTTCTTCGTGTCGTGCTCGCTGCAAGACATAATCCGCCGCTACTTCGAGAACCACTCCGACTGGTCGAAATTTGTAGACAAGACGGTAATCCAGCTCAACGACACGCATCCGGCGATAGCGGTTCCGGAGCTGATGAGGCTGATGATGGACGTCCACGGCCTGCCGTGGGACGAGGCGTGGGCGATGTGCGAAAAGATTTTCGCCTACACCAACCACACCCTCCTGCCGGAAGCGCTCGAAAAGTGGTCGGTGTCGTTCTTCGAAAAACTCCTGCCCCGCCACCTGCAAATCATATACGAAATCAACGCGCGCTGGCTGCGGCGCGTGGCGGAAAAGTATCCAAGCGACCCCGGCAAACAGGAGGCGCTCTCGATAATAGAGGAGGGCTCCCCCAAGATGGTGCGCATGGCGTATCTCGCGGTGGTCGGGAGTTTCAGCGTAAACGGCGTCGCCGCCCTCCACACGGAACTGCTCAAAAACAGCGTCCTGCGCGACTTCTACGACTTCTCCCCCGAAAAATTCAACAACAAGACAAACGGAGTCACCCCGCGCCGCTGGCTCAAATCCTGCAATCCGGGGCTCTCCGCGCTAATAGACGCAAAGGTTCCGGGGGTCTGCTGGCCGAAAGACCTCGACGCCATACGCGCCCTCGAAAACTACGCCGAAGACGAAGATTTCCAGCGCGAGTTCATGCGCGTGAAGTTTAAAAACAAAAAGCGCATGGCGGCGATAATAAAGGAAAAGTGCGGCATAGAGGTGTCCCCCGAAGCGATGTTCGACGTGCAGATCAAGCGCCTGCACGAATACAAGCGCCAGCACCTCAACCTGCTGCACATACTCACGCTCTACAAAAAACTGCTCCACAACCCCGACATGGAAATCGCCCCGCGCGTGTTCATATTCGGGGCAAAGGCCGCCCCGGGCTACGACATCGCAAAAAACATAATTTTCGCGATCAACAAGGTCGGCGAAAAAATCAACTCCGACCCGCGCATAAAGGGCAAACTGAAAGTCGCCTTCATTCCCAATTACAGCGTGTCGCTTGCGATGAGCATAATCCCCGCCGCCGACCTCTCCGAGCAGATTTCGACCGCCGGCAAGGAGGCGTCGGGAACCGGCAACATGAAGCTCGCCCTCAACGGCGCGGCCACAATCGGAACCCTCGACGGCGCCAACATCGAGATTCTCGACGCCGTCGGGGAGGAAAACATGTTCATCTTCGGAATGAACGTCGAGGAGGTCCAGGACAGGCGCGCGCGCGGCTACAACCCGTGGGCGGTCTACTCGCAGAACAAAGATTTGAAGGACGTGCTCGACTGGCTCGTGTCCGACTATTTCATGCCCGACAATCCGAACGCCTTCATGCCGCTGCGCAAGTCGCTTCTCGACTGGGGCGACCCCTTCATGGTCTGCGCCGACTACCAGTCGTACTGCGACGTCCAGCAGAAGGTCGACGAGGCGTTCCGCGACAAAAAGCGCTGGGCGAAAATCGCCATAAACAATACCGCGAGAATGGGCTTCTTCTCGTCCGACAGAACCATACGCGAATACGCCGAAGACATCTGGGATCTGAAAGGGGACTTGTAGGCTCCGGCGCGCGCCGGTTCCGGCGGGGAGGCATCGCCCCGCAGGGGCCGGCTCGGCAACCCGCGCAAGCGCGACAAAAAACAAGCCTTTTTGAAAGGCCTGTTTTTTTTGCGCCCCCGACAGGGCGGCACAAACCGCCCGGACTTTCCGGCGCGGGAAATCCGGAGCCTGCCGGATTCCGTCAGCGGAGCGGGAATATTGCGAAAGCAACCGACGCAAGAACGCGCCCATTGGAATCCGCGCCGCACGCTGGCAACGCCGGCAGCCGCGCCGGCTGAAATCCGGAAATTATTGGCGAACCTCCCGTGGGGAGTCCGTTTTTTTGTCGGGAGGATTGCAGGGGGAAGGGGCGCATTGCGGAAAAACCGCCGCAAGGGGCAATACCTGTTCTATTCCGCCACACTATGGCAGGCGCGCCCGGCGCCGTCCGCCCGCCTTACGCCCAGGTTTGGAAGTGGATTTTTTCTTTGCGGAATCTGCCGGTGTCGGGTTCGGGGGTTTCCGCGCCGTAGCCCACTATTATGAGCGCCATGGGCTCGATGTTTCTCGGCAAGCCGAAGAATTTTGCAAAAGCGGAAATTCTCTCCCGCTCGGGGGCGATTCCGCACCAGCAGGTGTCGAGGCCGATCTCCTTTGCGCGCAACAGTATGTTTTGGGTAGCGGCGGAGCAGTCGAACCGGCAATATCCGCCGTCGGGCGATTTAAACTGCGCGTCGAGATCGCCGCAGACGATTATAGCGGCTCCCGCGTCGGCGAGGGAGTCGCAGTAAGGGTGGATTTTCATTATCCCCGCAATCCTGTCGGGGTCGGTGACGGCAATGAACTCCCACGGCTGTTTGTTCATCGCGGACGGCGCGTGCATCGCGGCGTCGAGCAGGTCGGTTATCTGCTCTTTCGTCGCGCGCCTTGAACTGTCGTACGCCCTTACGGAACGGCGGGTGAATATTGCGCTTTTCTTGTCCATTGCATTTTCCTTTCCGATTTTCCGGCGCCCGGAAACGCGCGCTGCCGCGCATCGGGCGCGCCTATTTGTACAAATGGAATTTCTTGGAGCTCTCGCGGAATGCGGCGGCCTGCCGCTTCCACTTTTCGACAAACTTTCCGACGTCGGCGGCGCTCCCCTTGCGGGAGATTTCGCCCCACCATTCGGCGGAACCCGTATGCTTGTTAAACAGGGATTCCTGCGAATTCGAGGCGTTCGCAAACGCCCCCTTCCCCCCCCACTGGCACGCGAGGCGCATCATGTGGAAATTGAGCTCCGTGACGTTAAGGGAATTCCAGTCGGTTATTACTACGTACACGCCTTCGACTTTCTCGCCGCGGGCGTTTTTGGCGGCGGCGCGGCGGTACGACAATCCCCTGATCCGGCAGCGGCGCAGGGCGGTCTCGACCTGCTCGGGGGTCTTGCCCTTGAAAGTCAGGAACCTGAACGGGTACTGCGTGCCGTATCCGTGCTGGAAGCCGCCGAGCTGGCAGCCGAGCCCTGTCATCGGGTACCCCATGGCGGCGGCGACGGTAGGCACTGCGGGGCTGGTCGGCTTCCATTTGAGCCCCGTGTCAGTCCAGAGCATGGAGCGCTTCCACCCCTTCATCGGAACCACCACAAGTTTCCCGTCAAGCTGCGCCCTGCGGGGAATTTCCATGGCCCCGTCCGTCCATTTGGCAAACCGCGCAAGCTCGCCCATGGTCATGCCGTGGACGTACGGCACGCGGAACATGCCCACATAGCTCTTGAACTGGGGGTCGAGCCCCGGCCCGTCGACTTTCAAGCCGCCGAGCGGGTTGGGCCTGTCGAGGACGACAACGGTCTTCCCGTTTTCAAAACACGCCTCCATCGCGCGCAACATACAGCTTGCGTAGGTGTACGACCTCGCCCCGACGTCCTGCAAATCTATCACGAGGACGTCGATTTTTTTGAGCATTTCGGGGGTAGGCTTGCGGTATTTGCCGTAGAGCGAATACACGGGCAACCCCGTGCGGCGGTCTATTTTGTCGAGGACGGGCACATCAGCCTTCTCGTTGCCGTAAATTCCGTGCTCCGGGCCGAAGAGCGCGACGAGCTTCACATTCTTTGCGCGCCGCAGAATGTCTATTGTGCTCGTCCCGAAGCGGTTGACGCCGGCGGGGTGGGTGAGCAGCCCCACGCGCTTGCCCGCTATCGGCGCGAAGTTGCGGGACTCGAGCACGTCGATTCCGAGCATTACTTTCGGTTCCTGCGCCGCCGGCGCCCGAACGCCCGCAAGCGCGGCGAAAAAGGCGGCGAAAATGTAAACAAAGGCGGCAAACCGCTTTTTGATAATGTAAAAATCGGGCATATCGGCAGAATTTTCCGTTCGATTCAATTCCCTATCCCCTGAGGGGCACCCTTGCAAGCACGGACTTCGCGCAGTTGCGCATTTGGCTGAAAATCCGTGCCGAAAGCGCGCAAATTGTGGCGCAATGTCACAGCCGTCACACTTTTGTTGCGCCCCTCAGCTCCGCGCCCTCCGGAATTTCCACATTCCAATATATTGGTTATAAGATATATGTAAAACCAGACACCGCTACGGCGGAGTCTGGCACAAAATCTGTTTACAATACGGCGGATACAAACTCGCAAATAGGCAAAAAAAATATAGAATAAATAACGAGAAAAACGGTCTAAATAAATAGACGCAACACGGAGGGGGCGGAATCCGCCCGAAACGAAAATGATAGGACTAAAAGAAAACCAAAAAGAAAAAGCACTGACAGCTCGCCAGAGGGATCTTTTCGTCAAATATTATCCTGTCATAAGGAAAATAGTCAATTCGATGAAGACGAAACTCCCCTCTTACGCCGACCTCGACGAGCTCCACTCCGCCGGAGTCGGGGGTCTCGCCGACGCCGTCAGAAAGCTCGACCCCGCGAGGGAGGAGAGCTTCGGCGGCTACATCTCGACCCGCGTCAGGGGGGCGATCATAGACGAGCTCAGAAGCCTCGACTACATGTCGCGCTCCGCCAGAAGCGACGCAAAGCAGCTGGAAAAGCTCCGCGAAGAGCTCGAACAGCAGCTCGGCCGCGCGCCCAAAGACTCCGAATTGCGCGAGAAAATGGGCGTTTCGGAAAAACAGTTTGAAAAGATGATGCGGCGCACGCAGTCGTGCTCCTTCATATCGCTCAACGACTCGCCCGAAAGCGGCGACGTAAATACGCCGTCGTTCTCGGAGTCCATCGCCGACGAAACTGCGGAAACCGCGGTGGAAACGGTCGAAAAGAAGGAATTTGCCGAAAACGTGCGCAAGAACATCGCGCAGCTTCCCGAGAAGCAGAGAAGAGTGATAGAAAACTATTACTTCAAAGACAAAAAGCTCGGAGAAATTGCGAAAGAGTTCGGACTGACGGAGGCGCGCATATGCCAAATACACGCGCAGGCGCTAAATTCGCTAAGGCCGAGCATGACCCAATTCAAAAACTGATTTGTCGGCGGGCGCGCGTCCGCCGCCGATGTTCCGTTTCGAAAGAGTCTGCCGGCGGGAGCGCACATTAACCAGCGGCAACTTTCCCCGAAACGGAACTATTCGCCAAAAGCATTGCGCCAAATCGGGGAACCGGGTTTTTTCGGAACGAACTCCGGAAACGCGTACGAACCTCTCATGCGGGAGGTTCGTTTTTTGTTGGGAACGGAGTGGGGATAGAAG